>Ga0302262_10000019_pt1 | contig 94498 bp, 79 predicted proteins | sample II_Fen_E3_4_FD_194557 | JGI IMG/M metagenome (GOLD analysis project Ga0302262, IMG submission 194557) | Peat permafrost microbial communities from Stordalen Mire near Abisko, Sweden - II_Fen_E3_4 | ecosystem: Environmental > Terrestrial > Soil > Wetlands > Permafrost | place: Sweden: Abisko...
GAAATGTATACCTTATCAGTTCCATTTAGAAGAGACTGTAAACCGCTTCAGGATGACAAGAGGTTCTTTGTACCTCTCGACAGTATAATAACTAATATTCTGTATACCTAAATCAGTAAAAGACATTGTAAGCAGGATTATTCTGTTTTACCTAGGTGAAAATCATTTCTTACCCAGGTGGAAAACGTTTTTCACCTAGGTAAGAAACATTTTTTACAACTGTAGAAAATGAAAATACTGCTTTTAAAACGAAACTTTTGAAGGGGCATTGTTATAAAAAGTAACTATTCTTTGTTCAAAAACATTCATATTAAGAGTAAATATGTACTTTTGTAAAAGTTCATAGCCACAAACGTCTTTCTTTGCGTTTTGGCTTTCATGCATTATAATTGATCCTTTTATATGAATAAACTAAGTACATTTACTTCGCTGTTGATTTGCCTTATGGTGACTCCGGCATTTGCTCAAAAAAGAGCCTTTACAATTGCTGATTTATACAAAATCCGCAGTGTTTCCAGTCAAGTAATCTCACCGGATGGCAATCGTATTGCCTTTGTAGAAAGTAGTTCGGACTTGCCAAAAGGAAAATCACAAGCTAACATTTACGTAATGAATACCGATGGCTCTAATAAAACCGCCATTACAGTCAACGGAAAAGGATACGAACCGTTCTGGGGAAATGACAATAAAAATCTTTATTTCGTTTCATCCGAAAGTGGAACGACCCAAGTTTATCGCTATACCTTTGCAGATGGGAAAACTCAGAAGTTAACGAACTTCTCGATGGGCGTAGACGGACCAGTATTGTCTCCCGACAATCAACTGATTGCTTTTAGTGCAAGCGTTTACCCTGAATGCGGAGCCGACAGCAAAGCCAATGAAGTTACTGATTCAATAGCCAGCAATGGCCCTACACAAGCTTATCTTGCCGATCATCTATTGTTTCGTCATTGGACGGAGTACTCTGCCGGCAAATGTACACACATTATTATCTATAATTTTGCGAAACAAACCTACACGGATGTGACTCCCGGAAATTATGTTTCTCCTGTCTTTATGCTCGGTGGAGGCATCGGTTTCAATTTCTCACCCGACAGCAAAGAACTGTGCTACGTATCTAACCATACCGACCATCCTGAAGCAAACACCAACGCGGATTTGTTTCTAGTACCCGTTGCAGGAGGAGAAGCCGTGAACATTACAAAAGACAACGAGAGTTGGGATGGATCACCTGTCTATTCTCCAGACGGGAAATACATTGCTTATCGCAAACAACTAATCCCCGGCTACGAATCCGATCGTTTCAGACTTGCAATCTATAACCGCAAGACCGGCACATCCGAAGTGCTATCCGAGGCTTTTGACAATTGGATTGATGACATTAAATGGAACAAGGATTCTAAATCGATCTACTTCACTGGCGAAGTGAATGGGTATGAGCCTGTTTATAAGATTGACATTGCTTCCCGAAAAATAACAGAAGTAAGCGGTGATAAAGCTATCTCTAGTTTCGATCTCGACTTTAAGGGAAACCTTTACTATACAGCAAGCACTACAGAAAAACCTACAGCCCTCTATCGTCAAAGCTTGGCTAAAAAGAAAGTAACACAACTCACCTTTCTTAATGAAGAGCTTGAAAACAGTGTAGATATTCGTCCCTCTGAAACAATGTGGGTAGATGGAGCTGAGGGTCATAAAGTGGAAGTTTTTATTGTAAAGCCTCACAACTTCGATCCGAATAAGAAATATCCGCTAATCCTTAACGTACATGGTGGACCGCAAATGCAATGGATGGATTCTTTCCGTGGCGACTGGCAAGTTTATCCCGGTGCAGGCTATGTAGTTGCATATCCTAATCCTCATGGATCTACCGGATACGGACAAGAATATACTCGTGGAATATCAAACGATTGGGGCGGAAAGCCTTTTGTCGATCTAATGAAAGTAACTGACGCACTGGCTAATCTCTCGTATGTAGATTCAACACGAATGGGTGCAATGGGTTGGTCGTATGGTGGCTATATGATGAACTGGTTTCAAGCAAAGACCAAACGTTTCAAATGCCTGGCATCTATGATGGGATTGTATGATTTGAAATCAATGTGGGGAACAACAGAAGAATTATGGTTCCCGAATTTTGAGCTGAAAGGACAACCATGGAATTCGGATCTTTACAAGAAGTTCTCGCCTTCAGAGTATACTCACGACTTTGCAACGCCTACTCTAATTATGACCGGCCAACTTGACTTCCGTGTATCCTATAATCAAAGTTTGCAATATTTCACCACATTACAAACACTCGGCATTCCATCACGCCTCATCATTCTGAAAAACGACGGACACTGGCCGAACAATGTAAAATCAATGCCGCTCTATTATGATGCGCACCTCGATTGGTTTCACAAATACCTTGGTGGCGATCCGGCTCCATATGATGTAGAGAAGCTGATCAAGAATCAAGTATTCAACGAAAAATAAAGAAAGATTATATCAAAATTCCCGATGCGCTTCACAGCACACCGGGGATTTTTGGTTTTATTTGTATTGAACATCCTTACAGCTATCCATCTATTGGCTAAGCATGCTTGATCTTATCATCTCATTTATAATGTAGAGCAATAAAAAGAGACTAAATATCAGCAGTTCAATCTGTTTTATATGAACCTCAATGATAATTCATTAATCTAGATAAGTTTAAATGCCTTTACCCATTTCATAAGCCTCTTTCATTGCAGGCTTTGATTTTATTTCTCCTTTATTCCAAGCACCTACTCCTGCAATTATACCTTGACGATGGGGATTGTCCAAACAATCCAAGAATCCTTGCAGCTCCATAGTTGCTTTTTCCATCGCACTTGATGTAGAATCGGCGGCTGTAAAAATATAATAGAAATCCTTATCTGTCAATTCAGTATATCCCGCACAACAACGGTCTATCATGGTCTTAAGCTGTCCGCAAATGGTATAGAAATAAATTGGAGAAGCAAGCACAATGGCATCTGCAAGTTTCATTTCGTCCAAAATCTCGTCCATATCATCTTTTTGTACACATCGCTTGGTATTAACACAAGCACTGCATCCAGTACAATAATTTATATTCTTGTCTTTCAGAAAGATTTTTTTTACTGTATGTCCGGCTTCTTGAGCACCACGCATAAACTCATTGCATAGCAAATCTGAATTACCCTCTCTTCGTGGAGAAGATGAAATAATAAATACGTTCATATCTTATTTTATTACGTTTAAGATGTCCTCAGTAATCTGGGATGAAGTAAGGTGGTTTTCCCTTAATAATTCATCCACAGAGAAACGGTCTACAAACTCTTTTTTGACACCGAAATTAAGAACTTTCATCTCTGAAGGTCCATAGAAACGGGTTACCTTTTCACCGAAACCTCCATCAAGCAAACCGTCTTCAAGTGTCACAACCAATGTATGATTTTTCTTTAAATCTTCCAACACCTTAGTATCCAATCCGGTAATATAACGAGGATTGATCAGCGTGGCATCGATATTCGCTTTGTTTTTTAATTCCTCTACCACCGATTCACCCAACTGATAGAACGAACCTAGTCCGATAATTGCGACTTTAGAACCAGACACATTTACTTTATAGCGGTTCAACAGTCCATAATCCTCATCGATCTTTTCGCCACTAGAAATTACTCCATTAGCTGGAACTCGTATTGCTACCGGATGTGACGTTTGCATGATTCCCCACTCCATCATTGCAAAATACTCTTCTTTGTTTGTAGGAGCCAGATATACCATATTCGGAATATTACTGATAAGTGGAATATCAAAATATCCAAGGTGAGTAACGTCAGTCATTGAAGACATTGAGCCTCCAAAAACAAGTATAAGTGCTGGGGTATTATTGATACACAAGTCTTGCGACATCTGATCGTAAGCCCGTTGGATAAATGTACTGAATACACCGAAAACAGGTTTCCCGCCATTCTTTGCTATAGCAGAAGCCATCGCCACAGCGTGTTCTTCAGCAATGCCTACATCTATAAACTGCTTCCCTGCCTGCTTTCTTCTTTCAGGATTAAATCCGAAAATTGTTGGTGTAGCAGATGTAATGGCTATTAGAGTACTCTCTTTTTTCATCTTATCTAGTAGATACTCTGCTGTCAGGTTGCCATAATTTTCTTTACCACCAGCATCCATTTTGGGCTGTCCTGTTGCCAAATCAAACGGTCCTCCCGCATGAAACTTTTCTTTATTCTCTTCAGCAAAGCGATAGCCTTTTCCTTTTACTGTGTTTATATGAACTACTATCGGATGATCAATATCCTTGATTTTGCTAAAAGCCTCAATTAATGCATGTACATTATTACCCTCTTTTACATACAAATAATCAAATCCAAAAGTTTTAAAGAAATTACATTCTGCTTTACCGTCTGTTTCACGCAGCAGTTGCAGATTCTTATACATTCCACCGTGATTCTCGGCAATTGACATTTGATTGTCGTTGACCAAGACAATGAAATTCGAATCAAGTTCCGCCGCATTGTTCAAACCTTCGAAGGCTTCACCACCACTGAGCGAACCATCACCGATGACTGCTATAATATTTTCTTTGTCGCCTTTTAAATCTCTCGCCTTAGCCAGTCCGCACGCCAAACTGACTGACGTGGAAGTATGACCAATTACAAAAAAATCGTGTTCACTTTCGCTTGGCTCAGAATAACCGGAGACCTCATCATATCTTTCAGGATAAATGAAGGCTTCTTTTCTCCCTGTCAGCATCTTATGGATATAACTCTGGTGAGAGACATCGAATACCACTTTATCAATAGGCGAATGAAATACATAATGTAACGCAACTGTCGCTTCCACCATACCTAAATTAGGACCAATGTGTCCACCATGCTCACTCACTTTCTTTAATAACACTTGACGAAGTTCGTCACTTAATATGTCAAGTTCTTTAACCGAAAAGGTTTTCAGATCGGCTGGCCCGTCTATTTTCTCTATATACATGTGATACCTTAATATAATTAATTTGTTTTATTTGTTTTCCGGCACTACTTCATTCAGGCAATTGATGGCATTAAGTGATCGTGGATAGCCAATATAAGGCAACAGTTGAGTCACTACGTCAAGTAGTATTTCTTTGTTGTTACCTACAGCCACATTCCCACGGATATGCCCTTTCACTTGCGATTCGCAACCACCCAAAGAGATAAGCATGGCAAAAGTCAGCATCTCTCTCATCGATTTGCTAAGTCCTGTGCGGGTTTGGTAGTCACCAAAACAATTTGCCGACAAGTAACGTTGAAAATGCTTCTGATTGTCTGGTGCAGCATCATACATTTTACCTATCATGTCGCCGAATATATCTTTTTGCAATTCCAATCCTTTTTCATATCGAGTTTCGGGAGAGGTGGTAGATTGTCCTTCTAATGGAAGCTTAATGCCTTGCTCTGTGAATACGTCATTGGTTATTTTTAGGAAATCAATAACTCTTGCCATACCGACATAAGCGACAGACTGATAAATAATATCTTTGACTTCAACTGGACTAACGCCATTGGCAAGAGCAGCCTTGAGCATCATGCAAAACTCACTAACAGTATTTTGTGCAATGGTCGAAGCCATAGTCACCATAATGCGAGTCTTCGTATCCAAAGAACCATGGTTCAGAACCTCATCAAATGCAAAGTTGTCGAATATTTCAATCAATTCCGGGTCGGAATTTTTCACTTTCGAAACATATCCGGGAAACCATTTTTCATGATTCTTTATAGCATCACTGCTCAACCTGCAAACCGATGTATCAACAGAAGCAGTTGCTTCGGCATATTGCTTATCATCTACAGGCTCTAACCATGTGGGCTTATTTATCTGCGGATTGCATTCTATTGCGATATGTGAAAACCAACTGTCTGGTGCAGCACCATGCCAATGAATTACATTCGGGGCAATTTCTACCACATCTCCCGATTGTATCATTTGGGCAGATTGACCTTTCTCTTGATAAAAGCCTTTTCCTCCTACACAAATTAATATCTGACCACCCGTATGACTGTGCCAGTTATTACGGCATCCCGGTTCAAAAGTAACATTGAACATCGGTACATTCAAATCCTTATTGCCGGTTAATGGAGCCAGCCAAGATCTACCGGTGAAGTACTGCTTGAATCCTGTATTTTCCGTTCCTATAGGAAAGGCACTAATCTTTGGTACGTTATTATCCATATTCTATATTTTTAATACGTTACTACCCCCGACTAACATTTCTACGGTTCGGAGGCAGAAACAAAATTTTCTTTTTCTATTTATTATTTATAAGACTTGCGATAGATTCAATATGACTTTTTTTTCAAATTGTATATACTCTAATCTACGCTTTGACAAAAGTGAAAAACAGATTCATGATAACCTAATAATACAATAAACAAACACTTTATAACACGTACTTTTTTATTCTTTAATATCTGTTGATGCTGCAAGCTCTTTTTGGGCCTCATAATCGACTACCCGTGCTTTCAACCTTTCAAGTGTAGCAGAAAGTGCCAGTGAGCCGAGTACCATACGCAATGGTGCTGGATTCTTATTTACACTTTCTATGATGCGTTGCGCCATTTTAACCGGATCACCAGGGGCTAATCCCTTAGAATGATCGAGCATGTTCAGAAAACCGTGATCGGAGTCATATTCAGGCATCAAGTTCGCAACCTTCGCACTTCCATAGCGGAATTCTGTACGTGCTCCTCCTGGCTCTACAATAGTCACGCCAATATTAAACTTAGCAACTTCTTGAGCGACAGCTTCACAGAAGCCTTCAATACCGAACTTGGTAGCGTGATACATGGAATTTGCAGGATATGCGACCTGACCGCCATAAGACGAAATCTGAATGATACGTCCTCCACCTTGCTTACGAAGGTAAGACAATGAAGATTTAATCAAGATAATTGAACCTAACAAATTGGTGGAAATTATTTGATTAATTTCATCAACCGAAAGTTCTTCCGCGCAACCAAAAAGACCGTATCCGGCATTGCTGACTATTACATCTATTGTTTTATGCTTGGCAAAAGAATTGCTTACGACTTTTTGAACAGCAGCTATATCAGTAACGTCTAAAATTTGACAATCGAACGTATCGGGATATTGTTCTATCAAATCAGAAACTTTCTCTTTTTTGCGAACAGTACCAATAACTGTTTCACCTTTTTCTAACAGCCGTTTCGTCATCTCCTTACCAAATCCGCTACTTACGCCTGTAATTAACCATGTTTTCATTTTATCTATATTTTATTATTGTTCTAATTTCACATTGCAAAGTTAGGCTGATATTCAGAATGAGTCGTTAAACTATTTACTGATAGTCTTATACGAATTACTTATTTAAGAAATAGTTAGATCGCTGAAGGAATTATTTGATATTCAATTCTTTTAACCACTCGGATATTTTACCATCAGCTTGATTTACCTTACTACCTCTGATAGGCAATCCTGAAAGAACATTAGCAGAAGGACATAGCTTTCGGATATCCGATTCGCTGCTTCCCATGTCACTGCCCTCATTTGTACAAAATGGAATAATAGTCTTTCCCTTAAAATTGTAAGATTCCAAGAAAGTAAAGACAGCCATTGGCATTGTTCCCCACCAATTGGGATATCCCAAAAAGACAATGTCATAATCTGCCATATTGTTCACCTTAGCTGTAAGTTGAGGACGAGCATTGGCACTTTGTTCCTCTTCTGCCACCTCAGTACATTTTGTGTAGTCTTCAGGATAAGCCTTCACGGTCTGAATATAGAATAGATCACCGCCTGTAATGACTTGAATCTTTTTAGCCACAACGTCGGTGTTGCCGACTTTGAGGTTGACAATATTTCCATTTACATAGTTATTTCCACGACGTGAAAAGTAAGCTACAAGTATTTTCTTTCCGCTAAAGCTTTGCTGTTGATGCTGTTGTGCTTTGCCTTTACATGATGGTAAAATCATTGCAAATAGAATGGCAAAAATAAAGAATGATCGTTTCATATTTTTATATCATTAAGAGGTTTAATTTTATTTATCACACTACAAAATTAGATATTAAACATAGTATAGACCTTAAACAATTTACCTTTAGTTGTATACAAATTACTTTTTTAGTGATGTGGATATTTAGGAATAATACATATTACTGATTGTTGTATACATTTTACTGATATCGATTCTAACTACTTGTATATCAAAGTATAAATAAGTAACTTTGTAGAAAATGAAATATGACAGGAGATGGATAATATAGAAATTTATAAAACGATTGATGACTATAATAAGGCAATGGGAGTTGAAACATTACACCCATTGATTTCAGTCATAGATTTCTCAAAGACACCGTACAACAAAGATTTTTCTGCCGGGCACAGTTTCGACTTTTACACCGTCTTTTTGAAAGACGTAAAATGCGGTGACATAAAATACGGTCGCAATTATTACGATTATCAGGAGGGAACGCTAGTTTTTCTTGCTCCTCATCAAACCATGACCATCGAAAACAGGCAACCTCACCAACCTAAAGGTTGGGCATTAGTGTTTCATCCAGATTTGTTGAAGGGAACTTCTTTGGGACGTTCAATGCGAGAGTATACATTTTTTTCGTATGAAATTTCTGAAGCTTTACATCTCTCGGAACAAGAGAGGGAGATAATAATAGAGTGCTTTCATAATATTCAGATGGAACTTAATCGCAGCATTGACAATCACAGTCAACGTCTCATTGTATCAAACATCGAACTATTCTTGAATTACTGCAGCCGTTTCTATGAACGGCAGTTCATAATCCGCAAACATGTTAACACTGATATATTGAGCCGGTTCGAGAACTTACTTCATACTTATTTCAAATCAGATTTGCCACAAACAATCGGATTACCATCTGTGAAGTATTGCGCCGATAAGCTATATCTTTCTCCTAATTATTTGGGAGATCTCCTCAAAAAAGAAACAGGTAAAAGTCCACAGGAGCACATTCAGCTACATTTAATAGAAGTGGCAAAAGAAAGACTGTATGAAAAAGATAAATCCGTAAGTCAAATTGCATATGAACTAGGATTTGAATATCCTCAATACTTCAGTCGATTATTCAAAAAATGTGTTGGAGTTACCCCGAATGAGTATAGGGCTGTAGTTTGACAAAACTAGAAATCCCTACACATCGCTATAGTGTTTCGTTCTGCCCATAACTATGAGCTGCGTAACTCGCAGTTATAGGCGGGCAAACTCGCTTAAGAGAAGCAAACAACTTGCAGTTATGCGTCTCTTACTTAAAAGCATTGAGTTGTATGAAACGCTATAATGAGATGCGAGAATCTACCTTTTGTTCTATTGTGATTATTTCCTTCATCCTTCATATCCCTTTATTCATGGTCGTTCCGAGATGAACGAGTGAAGGCTCCGTTTCGTTTTCTCCCTTCATTGTGGGGTCATCATGTTTAAGCTATCATGTGGACGTTCATTATTATAGATCTCTATAACCTTAGCTAGGGCAGCCCTTGCTTGTTCGATAGAGGTTAACTCAATTTATTCAGCCACTCATCCAATAACTGTTCCATTTTGGAAAGTAAATCATTGTTTACTGCTTTTCGAGTGATGAATTGGCGTTCATAAAAATGATTGCTGTAATTGAGTAATAAATCTATCTGACAAAGAATAATATCTTGTGTGTAGCGATCAATGTGCTGATATTCTGCTTCTATTTTTGAAATATTTCTATGATATCCACTGCCAGAAAAAGACAGTTGCTCGTTTTAAGATTATTCTTCAAATTGTATTCCTATTTCTTGTCGGAATGCTTCCTTGCCAATTTCTAGACGTCTTGCGTATAACGCATTCGCATCGGCTCCTGCTAAATATTGCACTTGGTTTTTCCCATCGGTTGCGGCTTCATATACGACTTCAGCAATCTGTTCTGCGCTTGAAGCATTTTGCATCATTGCATCCATTTGCTCGATTAGTTTATTTTCTATGTTTTCGTATTCAGAATTTCTGTTCATATCTAAAGAACGTCCTGCAAAATCGGTTGCTATTCCGCCGGGAGCAACCGTTTTAATGCTGATCCCAAATTTCCCCAATTCAAAAGACATACTTTCACTCCATCCTTCCAACGCAAATTTAGTTGCGTGATAAATGGAATGTAAAGGGAAGCCCATAAATCCACCAATAGATGTTGTACTGATAAAAACTCCGCTTTTCTTTTTTCTGAAATGTGAAATAAAAGCTTGTGTAACACGTATAACACCTATTAGATTGGTGTTAATTTGACGAAGAATTTTATCATCGCTTAGTGCTTCTAAAGCACCAGTTAATCCATAACCTGCATTATTGAAAACGACATCAATATCCTGTAATGAAATGGCTTTTGATACGGCATCTCTAATTTGAACCAAGTTAGTTACATCGAGCGGCAATATGGTAATATTTTCCAATTGTGTTAATTCTTCTTCTTGTTCAGGATTTCGCATTGTAGCAATTACATTCCATCCTTTTGATTGGAAAAGTTTTGCGGTTGCTTTTCCTAAACCAGAAGAAGCACCTGTAATAAAAATTGATTTTGACATTGTTTTAATTATTAAAGTTTGTATCTTTGTTTTAAAGGGTATTTTTGAATTTTCATCTTGTTCATTTGATAATTTCAACTGTTTGTTTTGGCAAACTCAAGCAATTCATTTCATCAAAAGTATTAATTGATTTTTTATTGGAGAATCTATCAAAATTCGGATACAAATGAAGGCACAAAACGAAACGGTGCCTTCACTCGTTCATTCGGAAACGCCTATTGGCAAAGGGAAAGTGAAGGATGAATGCAAAAGTTTATTTTGTTGGTATTCCCTTAACTTTGAAAAAAAGTTTTCGCTGTCTATTCCCAATGCTTCGATTGCCAATCTCAGAGAAATAACTTCTAAATAAAAAGAACGAGGTGCTACACCTCGAAGGGTAATATTTCCTTTTTCATTGACTAAATTATTAATTTATTTGTCTATACTTATCAAATTATATACCCGACGACCTAAACCTATTTCCTCTCCATGCTCAAGCGTATGGATGGCATGTCGCGATTCCATTCTTTTAATAAGGTCCTTCCCTTTATTTTTATAGACCAAATCGACACAGGCTTGGTCCAATGCAACTGGATCGAACGAAGCTAGAATGCCTATATCCGCCATCGTCGGATCTGCTGGATGAGAATCACAATCGCAGTCGACAGATAGTTTGTTCATGACACTTATATAAAGGATATGTTTGCCTAAACTATTTGCAACAGCAGATGCAGCTTCAGCCATCGACTCGAGAAAAGCATCCTGATTAGTATGCATTGCCGGAGAAAAATCGCCCGTTTGTTTTACTTTTCCAGCGGAATGAATATACATTTTACCGTTAGCAGAAGCAATACCGATGGACATGTTTTTAATCGCTCCTCCAAAACCGCCCATAGCATGTCCCTTAAAATGCGAAAGAATAATGAAGAAATTGTAATTTTTAAAATGTGATCCAACAAGATCTTCTTTCAGACGTTTGCCATTTTTTACAGGTAGAGATATTTCCCCGTCTTCATCCATAATATCTACTGGAGCAATCTCTGTAAAACCATGATCTATGGTTACTTGCTTATGCGATGCTGTAGATGACCGCTTGCCACCATATGCTGTATTACATTCCACAATAGTTCCATTAACCGATTGTACAAAATCTTTTATTAATTCAGGATGAAGATAATTATTTCCACCAGGTTCGCCCGTACTGATTTTTACGGCAACTTTTCCTTCCGCCTTTCTGCCAAGAGCTTTATATACAGCCATTAATCCTTCCGAAGAAAGATTTTTAGTAAAAAAAACATTCGGCAATTTTACGGTGTTCTTCTTGCTTGATGCATTTGAATGTTGTTTCATTCTATCCGCATTTTTACTCGGTAATGACCCTGCAATAGAGAAACTGGTTCCTCCTATGAATAAGAAGAAGAAAGTAAATAAAGCCACACTGATTTTCTTTTTCATATTTTTTATTTTTAAGATTGATATTCGAATTTATTTGCAATCATTGCACGAGATTGTTCCATATCAACAATTTCCTGAGCGACATTTTCGAGGAACACCTTATCATCACTTACCTGTTTCAGTGGACAATAAGCTAATCGATTATCCTTAAGATGTTCCATGTATGTCATTCTATATTATTTTTAGTTACAAATTAAAATAATAAAAAAAGATATGATATTAAACAAATTACTGTTTGTTGTATACGAATTACCGATAATCATTTATTCATCAAACTACAAAAAATATGTCTTTGAGTCTTATTTCAAGTTATTGCTCGTTAGACCGGATTTATATCCTTTCGAATATCATAAGGAAAAATAGATCAACTATCTCATACCTTCGATGCATTCAGAATTGCCTGCATACTTTTCTATCAACTTTGCAGCTAAAGATAGAACTGAAATAGTACGAATGTACTCTCCTTATTTTTCTAATCTCACAAACAACTTAATTTAATGTGACAAAGCTATGTTAACTAGTCTCAATTGTCAGTACGAAAAACTTTGTAAATCAGTGAATAGCCCCATAAATCGTTGGACATGGGGAGGGAGTAAAAAAGTAAAGCCCTGAAAGAATATCTTCCAGAGCTTTACTTATAATTCAATTTTAAGCTTTGCGGTGCGTATGGGACTCGAACCCATGACCCCATGCGTGACAGGCATGTATTCTAACCAGCTGAACTAACACACCTAGAGAAACAATATAAAGCAATTATAAATAAAAAGGCGGTGCGTATGGGACTCGAACCCATGACCCCATGCGTGACAGGCATGTATTCTAACCAGCTGAACTAACGCACCAATATCTTTATTACTATCTCTCTCGATTGCGGATGCAAAGGTAGATATATTTTTTGAATCTCCAAATATTTATCTAAAAAAAATATATGCAGGATTGTTTCTTCTCCTCTCAAAACAAAAGTTCAAATAGCATTAAGTGAATAATTATCGCATATCCTCTTCATTAATTAAAAGGAAAGCAACACTTTTATTAAAAAAAGTAAGCAAAACACATCCATTTTGTAATAAATCGCTATCTTTGCGGGTGATTTTCAAGTATAAATGGATTATCATGCAAAATAGTAAAAACTCAGCAACCCTATTACTTCACTGCCCTGATAAATCAGGAATAATAGCAGAAGTAACAAATTTCATTACAATCAATAAAGGTAATATTATTTATCTTGATCAGTACGTAGACCATTTAGAAAATGTCTTCTTTATGCGTATTGAGTGGGAACTGGATAATTTTTTGATACCAAAAGACAAGGTAAATGACTATTTTGAGACTCTTTATGCTCAAAAATATGACATGCAATTTAAGCTATACTTCAGCAATGAGAAACCACGCATGGCTATATTTGTTTCAAAAATGTCACATTGTCTTTATGATATGCTGGCACGTTACAATGCAGGTGAATGGGAGGTGGAAATTCCACTGATCATAAGCAATCATCCTGACTTGCAACACGTAGCGGAACGGTTCGGAATCCCTTACTATGTATTCCCCATTACTAAAGAGAACAAGAAAGAGCAGGAACAAAAAGAAATGGAATTACTGAAAAAGGAAAAGGTAAATTTCATTGTTTTGGCAAGATATATGCAAGTAGTCTCTGAAGATATGATTGCCGCCTACCCTAACCGCATCATCAATATTCATCATTCATTTTTACCGGCTTTCGTAGGTGCTAAGCCTTACCATCAAGCGTATGCAAGAGGTGTGAAAATTATTGGTGCGACCAGCCACTATGTAACAGTAGACTTGGATGCAGGCCCTATCATTGAACAAGATGTAGTGAGAATCAGTCATAAAGACACTCCCGCATCGCTCGTTATGAAAGGCAAAGATTTGGAAAAGATTGTGCTTTCAAGAGCAGTGTTGAAGCATATCGAAAGAAAAGTATTGATCTATCAAAACAAGACGGTTATATTTAGTTAATGTAACAATATGAAAGTAGCTATCGTAAAATACAACGCAGGTAATATTTATTCTGTGAATTATGCCTTGAAAAGATTGGGCATTGAAGCGGATATTACAGATAACAAAGAAGCTTTGCAAGCTGCTGATCGAGTAATATTTCCCGGTGTAGGTGAGGCATCAACAACAATGAATTACTTACGTGGGCATAATCTGGATAAATTGATTTGTGATTTGAAGCAACCTGTATTGGGTATTTGCCTGGGAATGCAATTGATGTGCAGAAGTTCAGAAGAAGGAAACACTTCGTGCCTAGGACTATTCGATACGGATGTTGTAAAATTTATCCCTAGATCACACGAAGAAAAGATTCCACATATGGGCTGGAACACCATTACAAATACAAAGAGTGATTTGTTTCTAGGATTCGACAAACCGGAATTTGTGTATTTTGTTCATAGCTTTTATGTTCCATTAAATCCCTATACAGCAGCACAAACCGACTATATATTACCTTTTAGTGCTGCATTACATAAAGATAATTTTTATGCTACCCAATTTCATCCGGAGAAAAGCGGTTCGGTAGGAGAAAAGATTTTACGTAATTTTATTGACTTGAAAAATGATTGAGATAATTCCTGCAATAGATATTATCGGCGGCAAATGTGTGCGTCTTTCAAAAGGCGATTATGATACCCAAAAGGTATACAATGAGAACCCTTTAGAGGTTGCAAAAGAATTTGAAGCGAACGGCATCAAACGTATTCACATTGTAGATCTTGACGGCGCAGCATCAAAACACATTATAAATTACCCTACCCTTGAAAGAATTGCAAATGCAACAAACCTTGTGATTGATTTTGGTGGAGGAATAAAGTCGGATGAGGATCTGCGTATCGCTTTCGAAAGCGGTGCCCAAATGATTACAGGAGGAAGCATTGCCGTAAAAGAACCGGAGAAATTTACAAGATGGATTGAGACTTACTCGCCGGAAAATATAATCCTTGGTGCTGATGCCAAAGATAAAAAGATTGCAGTAAACGGTTGGATGGAAAATACAGATACCGATCTGATATCCTATTTGAATGACTATATAAAGAAAGGTATTTGTAAAGTTATTTGCACAGATATTGATTGCGATGGTATGCTACAAGGACCGTCAACCGATTTGTACAAAGAAATACTTGAAAACTTCCCGAATCTTTACTTGATTGCCAGTGGAGGAATCAGTAGTATTGAAGATATTGAAAAGCTTGAAGAAGCCGGCATTCCGGCTGTAATCTTCGGAAAAGCTATATACGAAGGTAAAGTTAATTTAAAAGATTTACAACGATTCTTATAATAACAGTTTTCTATGTTAGCAAAAAGAATAATTCCATGCCTCGATATCAAGAACGGTATAACCGTAAAGGGTACTAATTTTGTTAATCTTCGCGAAGCAGGCGATCCGGTTGCTCTAGGAAAAGCATATAGCGACCAAGGTGCTGATGAACTGGTCTATCTGGACATTACTGCCAGCTTCGAAGGGAGAAAAACTTTTACCGATCTTGTTAAACGTGTTGCCAGTAATCTAAGTATACCTTTCACTGTGGGAGGAGGCATCAATGAAATTGCTGACGTGGAACGGTTGCTAGGTGCGGGAGCTGATAAAGTTTCTATTAATTCTTCAGCTATTAAAAATCCGAATTTAATTAATGAAATTGCCCATAACTTTGGAGCCCAAGTATGTGTGGTTGCGATAGATGCAAAAAAGCAACTTGATGGAACATGGCTTTGCTATCTAAATGGTGGACGTGTGAAAACCGATAAGGAATTGTTTGCATGGGCGAAAGAAGCTGCTGATAGAGGTGCCGGAGAAATATTATTCACCAGCATGGATCATGATGGAGTAAAAGAAGGCTATGCCAATGACGCGCTTGCCCATTTGGCCGATACACTTTCCATTCCGGTTATTGCATCAGGAGGAGCAGGCAACATGGAACATTTTAAAGATGTATTTTCTATAGGAAGAGCTGATGCGGCATTGGCTGCGAGCGTTTTTCACTTTGGAGAGATAAAAATATCCGAATTAAAATCTTATCTTTGTGCCAACGGTATCACCGTTAGACAATAATAAAACTATATAAATATGAACAATTTAGATTTTGAAAAAATGAATGGATTGTTGCCGGCAATCATTCAAGACAGTTATACCCAGAAAGTGTTGATGCTGGGCTTCATGAACAAGGAAGCTTATGAAAAAACACTTGAAACCAAAAAGGTAACATTTTATAGTCGCTCAAGGAAATGCTTGTGGACAAAAGGTGAAACCAGTGGGAATTTCTTGAATGTTGTTGAAATGAAATCTGATTGTGACAATGATACTCTACTTATTAAAGTAATACCCGAAGGACCTGTATGCCACACCGGAGCAGATACTTGTTGGAATGAAGAGAATAAAAACGATGTTCTCTTTCTGGAATATTTGCAAGATTTCATATCTAAAAGATTCAAAGATATGCCTGAAGGATCATACACTACTTCTTTATTTCAATCGGGGGTAAATCGTATGGCTCAAAAAGTAGGTGAAGAGGCTGTAGAAACTGTAATTGAAGCAACCAACGGTACTGACGACCGCTTAATCTACGAAGGTGCTGACTTAATCTATCACCTTATTGTGTTGCTTACCTCGAAGGGATATAGAATCGAAGACTTGATTAGAGAATTAAAGAAAAGACATAAAGAATAATAGGACCATGGATGAAACTCTGATAAAATATCAAGACGTAAGTTTTAATCAGGGAGATGTATGTGTGCTCTCTGATGTAAATCTGGAAGTTCAACCGGGAGAATTTATATATATTATAGGTAAAGTTGGTTCCGGTAAGACCAGCTTACTTAAAACAATCTACGCAGAATTACCCATTGCTTTAGGAGAAGCTGAAGCATTAGGATATAATCTGAAAGAAATAAAGAATAACAAAATTCAACAACTTCGCCGTAAATTGGGGATTGTTTTCCAAGATTTTCAACTTCTCACGGATAGAACTGTTTATGATAATCTCAACTTTGTACTACGTGCAACCGGTTGGACAGACAAAACAAAAATAAACAATCGCATCGAAGAAGTGTTATTAGAAGTTGGAATGCCCAACAAAGGATACAAATATCCGAATCAATTAAGCGGAGGTGAACAGCAACGTATTGTGATTGCTCGGGCTATATTGAATAATCCGGCTCTGATTCTTGCTGATGAACCGACAGGGAACTTAGATGTAGAGACTGGAAGACGTATTGTGGAATTACTAAGATCAATAAGTCAACAGGGCTCAACCGTGATTATGAGTACACATAACTTGCAATTGGTACAAGACTATCCGGCAAAAGTATTCCGAATCGAGGATCATAAAATGAAAGAAGTGGAATTGAACGAAAATATAAATCTATAAAATAACTAAAGATGAAAGTTTTAAAGTTTGGAGGTACCTCTGTCGGTTCGGCCCAAAGAATGAAGGATGTGGCCAAACTCATCAATGATGGAGGACAGAAGATTGTAGTGCTCTCAGCTATGTCAGGAACAACCAACACATTAGTAGAAATTTCCAACTATATGTACAAAAAGAATCCTGAAGGGGCGAATGACATCATTAATAAGTTGGAGGATAAATACAAAGGGCACTTAGACGAACTTTTCTCAACGGAAGAATATAAACAAAAAGCCTGGAACGTTCTAAAAAAACATTTTGACGAACTACGCTCTTATACCAAAGATCTTTTTACTTTATTTGAAGAAAAATCAGTTTTATCTAAAGGTGAATTGATTTCTACAAATATGATGAACTTTTATCTCCAGGAACTAGGTTTAAAATCTATATTGATACCTGCTCTTGAGTACATGCGTACAGACAAAAACAATGAACCTGATCCTGCTTATATTCAGAAAAAACTAAAAGAGTTGTTAGAGCTGAATAAAGATGCAGACATATATATAACCCAAGGATTCATATGCCGCAATGCATACGGAGAAGTAGACAACCTGCAACGCGGAGGTAGCGACTACACTGCCAGTCTTGTAGGGGCTGCGATCAAAGCTGACGAGATAGAAATCTGGACGGATATTGACGGCATGCATGACAATGACCCACGCGTAGTTGATAAAACATCTCCTGTACGCAAATTGCATTTTGAAGAGGCTGCCGAGCTTGCTTATTTCGGAGCTAAAATTTTGCATCCGACATGTATACAACCGGCTAAGTTTGCGAATATTCCTGTACGTCTCCTCAATACAATGGATCCTTCGGCACCCGGTACCATGATCAGCAATCAAACTGAAAAGAATAAAATAAAAGCTGTAGCAGCTAAAGACAATATCACCGCTATAAAAATAAAGTCAAGCAGGATGTTGCTGGCTTACGGATTTTTACGCAAAGTATTTGAAATATTCGAAAGCTACCAAACATCTATCGACATGGTTTCCACATCCGAGGTGGGCGTATCCGTTAGCATAGATAACAAACAACATCTACCTGAGATCTTAGATGATTTAAAAAAATATGGTATAGTTACTATTGATGATGACATGTGCATTGTTTGTGTCGTAGGTGACTTGCAATGGGAAAATATCGGCTTTGAATCATTGGCACTTGACGCAATGAAGCACATTCCTGTGCGTATGGTTTCATATGGTGGCAGTAACTATAATATTTCATTTTTAATTCGTGAAAGTGATAAAAAAGCTGCATTACAGGCTTTAAGTGATATACTTTTCAACAATAAGAAATAAATATGAAAGGATTTTTCCCTATAAATAAGTTCAAAGAAGTGACTACTCCTTTTTACTATTATGATACCAGTATACTCCAAAAAACTATTGATACCATAAAAGGAATTGTTGCGAAACACCCTAATTATTACGTGCATTATGCCATTAAAGCAAATGCGAACAGTAAAGTGTTAGCCTACATAAGTAAAGCTGAATTGGGAGCTGATTGCGTAAGTGGTGGTGAAATACAAGCGGCTCTTAATGCTGGATTTCCAGTCGACAAAATAGTATTTGCCGGTGTTGGAAAAAGTGATGAAGAAATAAAGTTAGGATTAGAACATGGCATATTTTGCTTCAATGTAGAATCAGAAGAAGAACTTGAAGTAATTAATCAACTTGCCAAAGAAAAAGGAGTAACTGCTCATATCGCATTCCGAATCAATCCTAATGTTGGAGCACATACACATGCAAACATTACAACCGGACTTAGTGAGAACAAGTTTGGAATCAATATGGAGGACATGGAACGCATTATTGCTAGAGCATTAGCTATGGGGAATATTGCTCTAGAGGGATTGCACTTCCATATAGGATCACAAATATTGATAATGGATGACTTTACTGCTTTATGCAATCGCATTAATGAGTTGCAAGACAAATTGGATATCACTTTAAAACATATCAATGTAGGAGGTGGATTAGGGATCGACTATGACAATCCCAATGAACATCTAATACCTGATTTTGAATCTTATTTCGAAACATTTCATTCACATTTGGAACTACGTGAAGGACAAACACTTCACTTTGAATTGGGTAGAAGTATTGTGGGACAATGCGGAAGCCTTATCAGTAAAGTTTTATATGTCAAACAAGGCTCATCAAAGAAATTTGCGATATTGGATGCAGGCATGACTGATCTTATACGTCCGGCTTTGTACCAAGCTCACCATTCTATTGAGAACTTAACTAGTGATGAAGCTGAAGAAGAATATGATGTTGTAGGACCTATATGCGAATCAAGCGATGTCTTTGATAAAGCTGTTATACTAAATAAGGTGAAACGCGGTGATTATTTTGCCTTACGTTCTGCAGGCGCTTATGGCGAAATAATGGCTTCGGGATACAATTGCCGTCCATTGCCTAAAGGTTATCTTGATACTGAATTTTGAATAAGTATAAAATAATAAGAAAGCGGATATTATTGTAATACCCGCTTTCTTATTATTTTATACTTATCGTGAGTATTCCTTTTTATCGCTGGAGATATAAGCTATTTTATTCTTTAAACTTTCCCAAGGTTGCATCCAATCATTCTTTACATAAGTAAAATAGTGCTTAGGTTCGCATAAAGCACGGGCGGCATTATTGAATTTCCAAATATGCATCACATTATATACAATAAGCAGGAATACGGAAATGCCTAATATTACCCACTGTTGTTTTACAGAACTATAAATAATAACACCTATTTCACTTAACAAGAATAATAAACGTGTACAGGTTTCCAATCCTAAAATAAGGCGTTGATGTCCATGATACAAGCGCGCAGTAGAACGATAATTAGTACGTTCTTCTTGCCAAAGGTGCTCCTCTTCGAAAGGTTCCATAAGGACAATAGAATCAGGATTTAATTCGACACGAGTATTATAAGGAGTTGCTACTTCATTGATGAATACATCATCATACCCACCTTTTAAATTCAAATGCTTTGAATAGCCTTTATTCTTAAAAAAAAGATCCTTCCTATATGCCATATTCCTACCTATTCCCATATATGCTTTGCTACTCAATGCAAAACTTAAAGATCTTATTTGATTAAAGAAATTAAAAAACTTGATCTTATGCTGCCACATTGCTTCTCCACGCTGATAAGTATTGTAGCCCAAAACGATTTCGGTAGATTCTGTAAAATTCCTTGCCATCATTCTTAGCCATTGATCACTGACGGGTTGACAATTCGCCTCTGTAAAAACTAGCCAATCATGTTTCGCAGCCTTGATACCGACGGTAAGTGCTAACTTTTTAGAACTTACATAACGGGCATTATTGGGAGTAAAAGTATGGTATAAATTCTTGTATTTCGAAGACATCAATGTCAACAGATCATTACTATCATCAGTAGCTCCGTCATTAACAACAATTACTTCAAAATTAGGATAATCTTGTGTTAAGACAGATGGTAAAAACTTTTCCAAATTTGCAGAATCATCTCTTGCCGTAATTATTACAGAAATAGGAAGCAACTCTGCCTGATATGGCAAGTTTCCCTTTTTATCATCTTTTGAATGCCTGTAAACAGTTCCATACAACCCTACATGATATATAACTTGGGTTAAGAACAAAATAAACAATGCAATTAGCATTACAATCTCGGCAGTGGTGAATATTAGCAAATACATTTCTCTTTCTTTTTCTTGATGGTGCAAAATTAAGAAAAACACTCTAAGGTTTGATACTTACATTGAAATATTTATCATCTTAATGACTAAAAAAGACTAGATAATGAACAAAAACTGACTTTGTTAGACGAGCTCAACAAAAATCCCCTCAAAAGAAGGATGAAACAAAGACAAGTGAGAGGTCAAATTATAAAGAAACGTTACTCAAATCTAATAGATTTCGCAGGACGAATCTTAGCCACAAGATATGACGGACCTACCAACATAATTACAGCAACGGCAAATGTAGCGACATTCAGCAAAGCCCACAATAATAAACTAAATTCTATAGGGACACGGTCAATATAATATGTTGCAGGATCCAACCGAAAGATGCCAAATTTCTTTTGTATAAAGCAAAAGAGTAAGCCTATAATATTTCCCCACAGCATACCTTTGCCAATAATAAATATAGCCAAATAAAGGAATGTTTTTCGGATGGACGCACCGGTTGCTCCTAGTGCCTTCAATATACCAATCATATTAGTACGTTCCAAAATAATGATTAATAATCCCGATATCATGGTAAATCCCGAAATGCCAATCATCAGTATAAGAATAACCCATACATTCATATTTAATAATCCCAGCCAGGCAAATAGTCCGGGATTAAGGTCTTCAATATTTTGAACGGAATAGTTGTTCCCATATTTATCGACGTAATGCCCAAACATGTGATTAACGGCATAAGTCATTACCTTCAAATTATCATAATTATTAATGGTCAGTTCTATGCCAGAGACTTGATCTTTATCCCAGTTATTGAGATGGGTAATGGTATATAAATCGGTAAATAAATACAGATTATCATATTCGGAAAAATTTGTCTGATAAATACCGACTATTTTAAAACGACGAACACGGATGTCATCTTGAATAAAATAAGCAAATACTCTATCGCCTAACTTCAAATGCATTCTGTCCGCAATATATTTTGAAACCAAGATCTCATTACATGATTGTGAATCAGAGAATTTAGGCATACGACCTGCCGTAAGATATTGCTTGAAAAATGAAGGATCAAACTCTTGACCGACTCCTTTAATGAGTACTCCCTGAAAAGCATCGGGTGTTTTAATCATCCCGGCTTTAAGAGAATAACGTTGTACATGTAAAATTCCTTTTGTTTTACCCAAAACACTCATCAAACTATCATTGGCCATAATAGACTTTGTGACGCTTGATGATGAGGCATCATAATTGCTGATTTGTATATGAGAACCAAATCCGATAATTTTGCTACGAATCTCATGCTTGAAACCGATAACAATAGATACTGACACAATCATTACTGCCAAACCAATAGCAATACCGATTGTAGCAATGCGTACAGCGGGTTTGGAAACTTGCTTTCCTCCCTCGACACCCTTACGAATTCGTTTTGCAATAAAAAAGGAAAAGTTCATTCTACTTTATTCTAATTCATTTATTTGTACGACCTGGATATACTTCCAATGCTTTCTGCAATACAAATAGAGCACGTGTCAAATCTTCTTTCTTCAGCACATAGGCTATACGTACTTCATTACGACCTGACCCAGGAGTTGTATAGAATCCTGAAGCCGGAGCCATGAACACGGTCTCGCCTTCATAATCAAAATCACTCAGACACCATGCACAGAATACATCACTATCATCCACCGGCAAACTGGCTACCGTATAGAAAGCTCCCATCGGAATTGGTGAGTATACGCCAGGTATTTTATTTAATCCATCAATTAAACACTTTCTCCGCTCAACATATTCATCATAAGTATCACGCAGATATTCTTGAGGTGCATCAATTGATGCTTCTGCAATGATTTGTCCTATCAATGGGGGGCTTAAACGAGCCTGACAAAATTTCATCACAGCATCTCTTACCTCTTTATTCTTTGTAATCAGGGCACCAATACGAATACCGCATTCAGAATATCTTTTTGAAACAGAGTCAATTAATACAACATTATTTTCAATACCTTCCAAATGACAAGCTGAAATATAAGGAGAACCTGTATAGATAAATTCACGATACACTTCATCGTAAAAAAGAAACAAATCATACTTCTTTACCAAATCACGAATTTGATTCATTTCCTTTCTAGTATATAAATACCCTGTAGGATTATTGGGATTACAAATCAAAATTCCTTTGGTCTTCTCATTGATCAACTCTTCAAACTTTTCAACTTTCGGTAACGAGAAACCTTCCTGAATAGTAGTAGCTATCGTATGAATCTTCGCTCCGGCTGATATAGCAAAGGCCATATAGTTAGCATAGGCTGGTTCCGGAACAATTATCTCATCTCCAGGATTAAGACATGATAAAAAAGCGAACAACACAGCTTCTGATCCACCTGTTGTTACAATTATATCTTCCGGAGTTAAATTAATATTAAACTTTTTATAATACGTAGTTAATTTCTCACGCAGACTTCTATAGCCATCACTCGGACTATATTCCAAAATCGTACGATCGATGTTACGCATTGCATCAAGTCCTTCTTTGGGAGTAGGCAAATCCGGCTGACCAATATTGAGATGATATACTTTAATTCCTCTCTCTTTTGCCGCGTCTGACAGCGGAGCCAGCTTACGGATTGGTGAGGCCGGCATCTCATTACCACGAAGGGATATTGTTGGCATTCTAAATGTATTTTAAAATATCATTATTTTCGGTGCAAAGTTAGAACTTTTTTCCAAGTGTGTAGCATAATTCCGAATTAATGTGTACGTTTGTAGAGGATTTTTCATGAATAACTCAATATGTTAGCAATCAATCTTATCACTTATAATTCAGATTTTCAGAAGAAAAACAACCTTCATTCAACTCATCTGGATTTAATCGCCGGACTGACAAAAGAAATTACAATAAACATTGTAGATCGTAAAGGAATAGATAAAATTAAGAACAGTGATCTTAAAATCATATTCCTTGCTACCGGAGGTGTAGAACATTTAGTAGCAGAGGATTACGAGAAACTACCCCACCCCTTAATTATTATGGCTGATGGACTTGAAAATTCACTTGCATCTGCGATGGAAATTATGTTTTGGCTCAGAGGGAAAAATGCTAAATATGAATTATTACAAGGAAACCCTCACCAAATTGTAGAAAGATTATATTATCTAGACAAAATGTTCAGCTCACGAAATGAACTAGCTGGAAAAAGGATCGGCGTTATCGGCTCCCCTTCGCCTTGGCTCATTGCAAGCAATGCTGATTATCTACTGTCACAGCGTCGATGGGGTGTAAATTTTGTAGATGTGCCTTCTACAGAAATAGCTGAAAGAGCTGCGCATATCAAGGATGAAGAGTCAGCCAAAATAGCCGCAGAAATAACGAGTAAGGCTTTGGCCATTCGTGATGTTCGGGCAACAGATATATTAAAATCTTGTAAATTCTATTTAGCACTAAAGCAAACCGTAAAAGAATATGATCTGGATGCATTCACTCTTAGTTGTTTCGACACAGCCAAAGTTTCCGGTACTACAGGATGTTTAGCGGTATCATTGCTCAATGACGAAGGTATTATTGCAGGATGCGAAGGAGATATGCAATCAGTTTTTACTTTATTATTGGCAAAAGCTGTAACGGGTGAAACAGGATTTATGGGTAATATCCTTTTCATCAACCAACCGAATAATGATGTTGTTATAGGGCACAATACCATTGGACTGAAACAGGTCAACCAATTCATCATTCGTACCCATGTAGAGTCAGGTAAAGGTGTAACAATACAAGGCATCTTACCAGAGACAGAGATCACAATGTTGAAATGTGGCAACGAGAGTTTAGATAATTATTTCGTTTCGGAAGGGCGGATTGAAGAAAATACAAATTATGTGAACGCATGCCGAACACAAATACGCATACATCTAAGTAACTCTGTTGATTATTTTATCAATAATCCAATAGGTAACCATCATATCATCATACCGGGAAACTATGAAAAGATATTAAGTGACTTTTTATCTGCAAATAGTTGTAAACAAATTATTTGACGCACCAAACAATAATAAACTGTGGATGGGTCTCATATTTCAGCAAATAGGGAACAGACTCTTCTGTACGAGATTCATAAGCTTGAATTTGTCCGGAAGGCAACGCATTAAACAAGTGTAGATGGAGGTGGTCCTTAAAATCCAAAGTTCCTTGCTCTTCGCCTATCAATTTATATAAAGTTTCTTTAGCACACCAACAAATCATCAAATGTTTTGACTCTTGGTCAGTATCTATGAACTTTTCTTCTTCGAGATTAATAAAACGAGATTTTATCTTACAAACACGCTCGCTATAGCATTCTATGTCAACGCCAACCTCACGATCCTTACTAAATATAACAGTTGCAAATCCTTTAGTGTGAGAGATACTTATATGCCCATATCCATCAGTCAAATAGGGTTTACCTGAAGAATAATAAGCGATTTCATGGTATTTACCTAGCATTCTTTTGAGCAGCACCCTCACGGCTAAACGCTCTTTGCGACGAGCTTCACTCCTAAAGGAAAGAACTTCTTCGTGACAAGATGCCGGTAACTCTGAGAACAATTCTTCCTCTGTTTCAACTATCTCCCAAATTCCTAATTGGTACGTTTCGCTAGTCTTTGTACAATAAAGCCCCATTTTGCATTTATATAACCTTAATCCTCATCCTTTTGTTGAGAATTTCCATCTTCACGAATTGTGAACTTGACTTTTAAAATACGTTTCTTGTCCATACTCAACACACCGAATTCATAATTACGATAACGTATTACTTCATGAATTTTCGGAAATTCCCCTTTTATCTCAAGCAACAATCCACCAATTGTATCAGCTTCACCTTCAATATTATCAAAAGTTTCATCATCAAGCTGAGTAATTTTGTAGAAATCACTCATTTGTGTTTTCGCTTCGAAGATATAGGTATTGTCACTTATCTTTACATAACTTTGCTCTTCATCATCATATTCATCATGTATCTCTCCTACTATTTCTTCAATAATATCCTCCATAGTCACCATGCCTGATGTTCCGCCATATTCATCTACAACAATAGCAATATGGACTCTGTTCTCTTGAAATTCACGCAGAAGATCATCTATCATTTTTGTTTCCGGAACAAAATATGCGGGGCGTATCAATGACTGCCATCTGAAACTGTCTCCTTTATCTATATGAGGCAGAAGATCCTTGATATAAAGAATACCCTTAATATTATCACGCGTCCCACTCCAAACAGGAATACGGGAATAAGCATTGTCTACAATACTTTTCAAAACATGCTTGAAATCAGTACGGATATTTAAATCAGCGATATCCAAGCGTGAAGTCATTACTTCTTTCGCTGTTTCTCCCCCAAAACGGATAATGCCTTGCAATATTTTATTTTCTTCACTGATTTCTTTTTTATCGGTAAGTTCCAATGCATGCGACAAATCGTCAACAGATAAGCTATGGCGATTTTTACGATTATAATGATTAATAAAAGTAGATGATTTAACCAACAATATTGATACAGGGAAAAACAATTTACGGAGTGTCCCGATTGTCGGTGCTGCAAAACGAACAAATTTCAAAGTATGCTGCGCCGAATATATTTTAGGCATAATCTCTCCGAATAACAACAAAAGGAAAGTAACTATCACCGTCATAAAAATAAACTCTACAACTGTAGAGCGAAACTCAAAAGTCTTCAGGAAAAAGAAATTGAGCAACATAATGATTGTGACATTTACAAAATTATTGGTAACAAGAATAGTTGCAAGCAAATATTCAGAATCATCCAATAGTTTTTTCACTTTACTGTCAGCAGGTTCCTCTTCATCTTCTATCTTACTTTTATCAGCAGGAGACAATGAAAAAAAAGCAATCTCAGAGGCAGACGCAAACGCTGACGCGCCCAAAAGCAATAAGGCCATACCTAGAGCTACATAAGCGCCCATTGTAGGCGAGTGAACAATAATCTGTTTAAAAGTATCCGAAAAACCGGATAAATAATAATCTGAGTCCAAAGATCTGTTTTTTAGTTAGACATATATTCAAAAAGGAGGCTTATTCTCCACAGAGGCTTTAGGGGCAGAAAGCATCTCCATGTTTTCACCATAAATTTCCGTACGATAACGTTGTATGCCACTCTGATCAGAGTAGGAACGTGTGCGAATCTTACCTTCAATATAGAGGCGGTCGCCCTTGTGTACATACTTCTCAATAGTTTCTGCTGTTTTGCCCCAAAATACTATATTATGCCATTCAGTTCTATCAGGCACCTGTGTACCATTAGCCAGCGTATAACCTTTTTCGGTAGTAGCCAATGGGAAACTTGCCACAGCTTGTTTATTTTCAAAATACTTCACTTCAGGATCTTTCCCGACATTTCCTATCAAAATTACCTTATTTACTGACATATTCTATTTCGAGCTTTATTTTGGCTCCAAATATAATCAGTTTTCACTCATTATGCAAGAAAAAAAGACTATTTTTCTGACAACAAAAGTGCCTGAATCAGTTGCGGGAAGGCGTAATGAGACAAATCATCGGTCAATACTTTACTGAACTCTGAACGAAATGAAGATCCCTCCGGCAAACAGATCTTATAAAAGTCTGCATAGATCACACGATGCGACAACACATGCTTCACACTCTTTTTCCAAACTGACACATTAGGGATTACGCCTTGAGGAATCATGCTCAGGAACTCTTTATTTTCAACCAGTTCTTCAGTTGTAAGAGGATGATCGGATTCAATAAGCGGGAATTCATACAAATTACGCCATATATCTTTGCCTGTACGTTTATGTATCAACACTTCATCACCTATATAAACTAAGAGATAAGTAAAATATCGGTTAGTGACCTTTGTGCGATGTTGCTTTACAGGTAATTGTTCAACCGTACCATTTAAAGCAGCCGCACACTCACCACACAAAGGACAAAACATACAATTGGGAGATGAAGGCGTACATTGAATAGCCCCAAAATCCATAATTGCCTGATTATATAAAGCCGGATTTTTTTTATCTAGATATTCATCTGCCAAAGATGCAAAAAGCTTCTTACCGTATGAAGAATCAATTGGTGTGTCAATACCTAAGAAACGAGACAAAACTCGATAGACATTGCCGTCAACAACAGCATAAGACATAGCATAAGCAAACGAACAGATAGCTGCCGCCGTGTAATCACCAACACCCTTCAAGGCTCTTACTCCTTCATAAGTGACAGGGAACACGCCATTCATGCTTTGTGCCGCCTGATGCAGGTTTCTAGCACGCGAATAATACCCTAAACCTTGCCAACAACGCATCACATCATCCTCATCAGCATTAGCCAATGATTCCACATCAGGAAACTGCTCAATAAACCGCAAGAAATAGTCATATCCTTGCACGACACGAGTTTGCTGCAAAATGATTTCTGAAATCCAAATATAATACGGATTACGTGTATTTCGCCAAGGTAAATCACGCTTGTTTGCTGAATACCAATCTTCTATAACCTTTGTAAAAGAACTTTTCACTGTTAATTAACTAATACTATTCCGACAAATGTAATTGAATAAAATAAAAAGAACGACTTTTTTTTCAAAATTATTAAGAATAAATTTCCACAAGTAATTGAAAACCTTTATATTTGCAGTCCGAAAATAAACAATAACATATTTGCAAGTATTAAAATGACAAAAGCAGAACTTATTAACGTAATTGTTGAGGATACAGGCATTGACCGCCCAACTGTCGCAGCAGCGATCGAATCTTTCATGGGACAAGTAAAAAAAACTACAATAAACGGTGATACTATATTTCTCCGTGGATTTGGTTCTTTTGGCAGCAAAAAACGTGCTGCAAAACTAGCTCGTAATATTTCAACAAACACCACTCTTATGGTGCCTGCATGCTCTATTCCGGTATTTAAGCCATCAAAGGACTTTGTAATTTCCGTGAAGGAAAACACAAAGGAATAACATATTATTAACAATTTAAAAAAGAAGCTATGCCAAGCGGAAAAAAGAAAAAGGGACACAAAATGTCTACCCACAAGCGTAAGAAAAGACTAAGAAAAAATAGACACAAAAGTAAAAAATGACATACGTTTGTGAGTCAAGAATAAAGAACAAACTTCCAAGAAATGTCTTGCATGTTTGTTCTTTGTGCATTTATTAACAATTAATCAAAAAAAAGAAAAGTATTGTGACAAGCGAACTAGTAATTGATGTACAGCCGAAAGAGATTTCGATAGCCATTACCGAAGACAAATGTTTGGTAGAACTTCAAGGTGAAGGAAGAAGCTCATCATTCTCTGTTGGCAATATCTATCTGGCCCGCGTGAAAAAACTCATGCCGGGACTGAATGCGTGTTTCGTGGATGTCGGTTATGAAAAAGATGCTTTTCTTCACTATCTTGATTTAGGTCCTCAAGTTAACTCTCAAACTAAATTCGTAAAGCAAGTTCTGAGCGATCGCAAAAAGACCTTCTCCATTTCTAAAACAAGCATACTTCCTGATATCGAAAAGGACGGATCCATATCAAACACCTTGAAAGGTGGAATGGAAGTATTAGTACAAATTGTGAAAGAACCTATCTCTACAAAAGGGCCACGCCTTACATCCGAACTTTCATTTGCCGGACGTTATCTAGTGCTCATACCCTTTAATGATAAGGTTTCAGTATCTCAAAAAATTAAATCAGGTGCCGAGCGTGCTCGACTGAAGCAACTCTTACAAAGCATAAAACCCAAGAACTTTGGCGTTATTGTAAGAACCGTTGCCGAGGGAAAAAGAGTGGCCGAACTTGACAGTGAATTAAAATTGCTTGTTAAACATTGGGAAGATGCCATTGCGAAAGTACAAAAGACTCAAAAGTTTCCTACTCTTATTTATGAGGAAACAAGCCGTACTGTAGCATTGCTACGCGACCTCTTTAATCCATCCTTCGAAAGCATTCATATAAATGACAAGGCTGTATTCGAGGAAATTAAAGACTATGTTTCACTTATTGCTCCAGACCGAAAAGATATTGTCAAACTCTATAAGGGGCCATTGCCTATCTTTGACAACTTTGCCATCACAAAGCAAATTAAATCATCTTTCGGGAAAACCGTTTCATACAAAAGTGGAGCATATCTGATCATCGAACATACAGAAGCGCTGCATGTAGTAGATGTGAATAGCGGTAACCGAGCAAAAGGCACGAACAGCCAAGAAGGCAATGCCTTGGAAGTGAATCTTGGAGCAGCCGATGAACTGGCTCGCCAATTAAGATTGCGAGACATGGGAGGTATTATTGTCGTCGACTTCATTGATATGACCGACGCAGCAAACCGCCAAAAGCTTTATGAAAGAATGTGTCTGAACATGCAAAATGATCGAGCAAGACACAATATCCTGCCTTTAAGTAAGTTTGGGTTGATGCAAATTACACGACAAAGGGTTAGACCTGCTACGGATGTAATTACCACCGAGAACTGTCCTACGTGCCACGGCACAGGCAAGATAAAATCATCGATCTTGTTTACGGATACATTAGAGAGTAAAATTGATTACCTTGTCAATAGTTTGAAGGTAAAGAACTTTTCATTGAACATCCATCCGTACATTTATGCCTACGTTAATCAAGGCTTAGTGTCATTGAAACGTAAATGGCAGATCAAGTATGGATTCGGGATTAAGATTATTCCCAATCAAAAATTGGCTTTCCTCGAGTATCTATTTTATGATTCGCAGGGAGAAGAAATTGATATGAAGGAAGAAATCGAAATCAAATAATATTAAAAAGAGAGCGCCTAAAAAGAGTCGCTCTCTTTTTTTATCGTTTTTTACAAACACCATCTTTTATATCAAAGACAACAAACATTGCATGATTTATTTTATCTGCATTATGGAAACAGAGATATTCTATTCCTAATAAGAGTTAAACATATCCCTTATAATACATTCACAGTCAATAACGATATTTCTTCCTTAATGTATACTTTCTTTGAAAATATATAATTGCATCCAATGTTTTACCTTTGTTAAACTTAAGTTTAACCATTGATAAATTTAAGTTTAACCTTCGTAAAACTTGAGTTCCACATTCGTAAAACAGAAAAGTATTACATATCGACACAAAAAATCGTCCTATCATTTCAATACATTCAATGCATTAGATAGATCATTTTCAATGTATCACAGCGGTTGATACAAGGGAATGGAATCCGTTAAACAAATAATTCCGTTGATGCGTGTGATGCCGGGATCAAAATAGAAGATATATTCGAACAACTTTATGTAGCCGTTCTTCTGTATGACTCTGAAACGATGAGAAGCCATCCATCCCGGGATCCTTGGATTGTAATTCTTTTGATAAGCATTGATCTTGTTCTGTAAGGATTGAGCCTGCAATCCTGATTGGCGTAGCTCATCAACCATAATATTGTACGATACAATATTAGTCACACCTTTTTTTAGATCCGAATAAGCAGATGCATTCGCTTTACTAGCCTTATGCATTTCGGCTAGCATCTCCTGTGCTTCTTTACGATAAGGCAACTTCACCTCAGCTGAATCCAACTTCACCCGCCCTAACGGCTTAAAGCCTTTTCCCCCATAAGGTTTGACAAGTACTTGTTCATACTGGTTCACCAATTGCTCTGCCTTCTGATCATTCGTGTTTCCACAACCTGTGAGAAACATCATACATATGATAACAAAAATTATATCTTTCATGATTCGCAAAAGTAGGTCATATTCTCATTTAATGCTACCTTTGTAGCGTTAAAAAAGATATAAAGATGAAGAAGTTAGTCATTTTTGATCTTGACGGCACGCTTATCAATACCATTGCAGATCTTGCAACCAGCACGAATTATGCCCTCAAGTTGAATCATTTTCCCATCCATGAGATAGAAGAATATAAATTCTTCGTGGGAAACGGTATTAATAAACTTTTTGAGCGGGCATTGCCTGTTGATTCGCGCAACGCTGAAAATATTGCATTAATCCGACAAACATTCCTTAAATATTACGACGAGCATATCACCGACATGAGTCGTCCCTATCCCGGGATACAGGAACTGCTGAAAAGATTACAAGCAAACAATATAAAGATTGCCGTCGCAAGCAATAAGTATCAAGAGGGGACTCAGAAAATCATAAAAGAATCATTCCCCGATATTACATTTGATGCGATACATGGTCAACGTGAGGGCGTAAAGACAAAGCCCAACCCTTCAATCATATACAACATACTTAACGAAACAGGTATTTCGGCACATGATGCTCTCTATTGTGGTGACTCGGCTGTGGATGCAGAGACAGCAAAGAATGCAGAGGTGACCGGTTGTAGTGTCTTATGGGGATTTCGTCCGAAATCTGAAATGGAGCCTTTCAATCCGGATTACTATGCTACAGAAGCAGAACAAATATATACAATAGCAACTCGGGAGAATTAATCATAGAATATGGATTTATATTCTGGCAAACACTCATGAAAGATACCTCTTTGAGCAGCATAGTGAATTAATCATTGATGTTCAAGCCTAGCAAAAACAAATGGGTATAAATAAAAAAGAGCTGTCATCACGACAGCTACTTTTCTCTAACCTTAAATCTAAATCTCTATGAAAAAAACGTACTGCAAATATAGAGGTTTGCAGCACACAAAACAGTCAAAAACATTTAATTAATTGTTAACTAATAATAAATATATGTTTTTATAACATTTTGTACTTCTATTTACAATATATTCAGAGACACAGCTCAAATATCTTGCGTGTATCTTCTCTGGTTAATGATTTGAACTCTCCAATCACTTCCCCTTTGTTTTTATGTAAATTATCAACCAATGTGTCTATATCCGGATTTTCTATTCCTAAATCTTTAAATGTCAAAGGCATGCCCAGCTCTCTATAGAAGCGTCGCATACATTCAATTCCTCCACGTGCCATCTCTCTATAATCTTGAGAGATGCGAACACGCCATACACGACGAGCAAACTGTGCCAACTTCTCAGCTTTGTAGTCAACTAAATATTCCAAACGAGCAGGGCCAACCACTGAAAGCCCCACGCCGTGTGTCACACCATACAAAGCACTGATCTCATGTTCCATGTGATGCGAGCTCCAATCTTCCTCTCGCCCTACTCCACATATACCGCCATGAGCCATACTACCGGCCCACATCAAATTGGCACGAGCTTCATAGTTTCGAGGATATTTCATGACAATCGGAGCCTCTTTAATGATAGACTTCAACAAGCCTTCACACTCACGATCTGTTACTTCACATTCTGTGGTGTTTGTGAAATAACGCTCATAAACATGTGTCATCATATCCACAATGCCTGCCGCTGTTTGATAGGAAGGCAAAGTATAAGTGAGCTCAGGATTCATGATTGAGAATTTGGGGCGCAACACAAACATCGTCTTCAAGCTCAGCTTAACCATACCATCGGATTTAGTAATTACCGTGTTCCCTGAAGCTTCGCTGCCGGCTGCTGCTATCGTAAGCACGTCGCCAACAGGCAGAGCCTTCTGTGGTGTTTGCTTTCCACAATAGAAATCCCAGAAGTCACCGTCATAAGGGACACCTAGTGCTATAGCTTTTGCGGTGTCGATTACTGACCCACCACCTATAGCCAACATAAAATCGACCTTTTCTTTACGAGCAAGATCAATACCTTCATAAACTTTCGTATCCAGTGGATTAGGCTGCACACCACTCAATGTAACATAGGGCACTTGCTTCTGTTCAAGTGAATCGGTTACTCTACCAACTAACCCACTGCGAACAGCTGAACCACCACCAAACACAATCATTACCTTTGTAGCTCCATAACGAACTACCAGTTCACCGACTTGTTTCTCGGTGTCACGTCCAAAGACGAACTCGGTAGGACTACAAAATACAAAATTATCCATTATCTTTATTTTTTAATTTTGGATCCCCTTTTTGAAAAATAGAAGGAGCCATACCAAACTGTGCTTTAAAGCATTTACTGAAATAAAAAGGATCATCAATGCCAACCTTATACGAAACTTCAGCCACCGTACAATTCTCTTTGATCAACAAATCAGCGGCTGTCTTCATACGTATAATTCGGATATACTCATTAGGTGAATAGCCCGTAAGCCCTTTCACTTTCTTATAAAAGATAGTACGCCCTATACCCATTTTCTGAGCGAAATCATCGACTGTAAAGTCGGTTCTTGACAGGTTCTTTGTGAGTATGACATGCAGCTTGTCTACAAAGTCTTTGTCACGATCTGTAGAGTATATAGCCGGCATCTGTACACCGGGTTCTTGTGAGAACTTCTTCTGCAAGTTATTGCGCGATTCTATGAGTTTGAATATCCGCATCAACAATAATTTCGTACTAAATGGTTTTGTAATATAGGCATCTGCTCCCACTTCAAAGCCTTTTAATTTATTTTCAGAAGAATCTAAAGCCGTTAATAATATAATAGGTATATGACTAGTGTCAAAATCTTCCTTTATACTCTTCACTACTTGAAAGCCATTCATGCCCGGCATCATCACATCACAAACAATCAAACTGGGTGAGCTATTCCGTGCCTTCTCCAATCCGTCCTTGCCGTCAACAGCCGTCTCCACGGTAAAGTATGCACCTACTTCATCTTTCAGAAAAGCCCTTACATCATCATTGTCTTCTATGATCAACACCAGGTTTTCGTTTAATGGTTTATTACCCATCTGTTGAGGCAAATGCAATTGCATTTCCATTTTCTTCTCCTCATGCTCTTGATTCTCTTTCAATAAAGCATTACCGGCAATCAGGAAATCTTTATCGTCATAAGCCGATTTATCCAAAGGCAATTTCACCGTAAATATTGATCCTCCTTCCGGATTCTCGTCATATTCTATGGTACCTTTATGCACAAGCACCAATTCATGAGTCAAATGCAGACCTATACCCACGCTATCACCGCTGAAGCTACTTTGCATAAACCTGCTGAATAGTTGAGGCTGCTTTTCCTTGGGAATACCCACTCCTGAGTCAACAACTTGAATGCGTAACAAATTGTTATCAATATCCACATTCACTATGAATTTAATTTTCCTGCCTGAAGGGGTATACTTAAATGCATTAGACAAAATGTTGTATGCTATTTTATCTAATTTGCCTTTATCAATATACGTTACAAACTTCTTTTCAGAAGGAAGGAATTGAAAGTCCATACTCTTTTGATCTGCCACATCGCCAAAACTAAGGAATATTTCATACAAGAAAGCAATTACATCCGTCTCCTCTAGAGAAAGGGCTAATTTGTTATCCTGCATCTTTCGGAACTCCAGCAACTGATCTATGAGCCTCATCATTCTACCGGTGTTTTTGTCAAGTATTCGTAAAGGATGATTCAGTTCACCCGGTAGAATATTCTGAAACGAATGGATCTTCTCCAAAGCACCTTCTATTAGGGTGAGTGGAGTGCGGAATTCATGACTAATATTAGTAAAGAACATAAGTTTGTATTCCGTCAAATGATTTTCCACTGCGATCTTATTATGCAATCGGTTGAAATTCAATATAATTTTAAAAGCTGCATATACACTGGTACAACCTATAATCAAATAAAGGAGGAATGCCCAGCCTGTAAGGTAAAACGGAGGTTCTATTACTATTTTTAATGACGCCACTTGAGTATTCCAACTGCCTCCACCTGTCGTGGAGCGCACTTTAAGAATATATTTGCCTGATGGCAGATTCTTGTAGGTTGCAACGTTTTCTGCAGACGGCACACTCCATTGATCATCATAAGGCTCTAGTTTATAAGAATACTTGACGTTCTCTACATCAGCATAATCGAATGAGGTGAAGTCTACAGATATAGAGTTTTGATAATACTTTAAAGTAACTTTTTCACTAAAAGAAAGAGACTGTTTAAGTGGAGAGTCTTCATCACCCGGATTTATTGTAATGCCATTCACTTGTATGTTCGTGAAGACTACCGGTGAATTGAACTTACGAGAAACCACTCGATCAGGATCAAGAAGCAGTACACCATAATTAGAACCAAACAGAATGTTTCCATTCTTCAATTTCGTTGCACTGTTTTCACTATAAGCATTACCTAGCGCATAAGCAGAAAAGAGATAAGTTTCAAATTGTTTTGTAGAAGGAATAAACTTTGAAATACCATATTCGGTTGACATCCACAGATTCCCTTTATTATCCTCCACTATGCTCTGAACCACATCATTGGACAATCCGTTTTTCATGGTATAATGGTCAAAATGTAACTCTCCATAATGACCTGCTACGGGTTTTGTTCCACTGAACCCAGCTCCTGAATTGCCTACCCATATGTGTCCCTGGTGATCTTGAACTATACAACGAATTTCATCGCTCAACATTTTACCATTGGTAAAGCTATACCAATAAAATTCTGATGGATGATGAAGAAGTCTTTCCGGATTAAAGATATAAAGACCTTGACTCGTTCCCATCCATATCATTCCATTCGAATCTTGCATCAAAGTACGGATTTGCATCTCTCCAATCGTTCCTGAAGAGAAAAAGCGATGAAAGACATATTTATTTCCTTTCTTTTCTGCAAGAGCCAGTCCGCCTCCAAACGTACCGATCCACATCCGTTCTTTCTTGTCGCGTAAAATGCAAAAGATATTATTATTGGGTAAAGATGATGCATCCGATGGATTGTTAACGTACAAAGAACTGCCCACTAGCAAGCCATCACCACGGGTTCCTATCCATCTTTCTCCCGAAGCATCTTCTTTCATCGCATAGATATTGGCACGTTCGTTATTCGATAAAGACTTCAAGTGCAAGCCCTGGTCATATATATACAATCCCCCTTGTCGTGAAGCAATCCACACATCACCGTTACTTGCCGAACAAATCATACGAACTGTGTTTGAGCGGTCAAATGAACTTGGGTTTTCAAGAAAAAAATGTGTATTGTTCTGATTAAGTATGGATATACGTGATATCCCTAAATATTCCTGACCGACCCAGATATCACCGGATTTATCTTCCATGACGCATTGCAAGAAATCAGTTCCCAAGGGACTTGTAAAATCATTTCCAGCTGTATAATGTTCCATTTGTTTTGAACGGGGATCATACACAAATAGTCCATTACCATAAGTGGATATCCAAATATATCCACGCGAATCCTGTACAATGTGATATCGTTCAAAGTCAATATATCCAATACGTTGCGAAGGTATTAAATTGAAACTATTCACTTGATTTGTACAACGATTGATATACCACAAATTACCCGTATGATTGTATATCCAATAATTTCCTTTATTATCCAGTTCCACTGCACCATTTGCAATACTGTGCCCAAGTAATTTATTATCCAGAGATAATTGATGAGTGACTAAATCAAACCTATATAAGCACTTGGAAGTAAATAGATACCAATTGCTTCCCAAAACAAATTGCCCGGAGACTTTCTCACCGGAGGTCAGAGGCAAACGAGACAGTTGCTTCAGTCCACGATCAAAGGACAATATCCGTCCATCATCCGTCACAAAACAGGGCTGCTTTGAGGAGGCAGCCATACTATAGAAACTATAGGTCTTGTTGATGATACTGGACTTTCCATTTGTTGCCACACGAGTCAATCCTTTATTGGTTCCAATCCAGATAATGTGATCAGTTCCTTCACTTAAGAACGTTGTTTTGTTTGAAGGCAAAGTCCTGTTTTTCTGCTTATATTGAACAGCCTCGAAGCCATCCTCTCCATGCACCATTCTGCAGGCACCATCATTTCCTTTCCAAAGCCACACATCACCGTTACGAGCAAACAAATGCCGTGAATAACGGTTCTTATCAAGTCCGTCAATTTTCACAAACTGTCCGGTCCGCAAATTAAAACAGTTATAGAGATCCGCACTGGTAGATATCCATAGATAACCTTGATGATCTTCATATATCTCATAGATGCGTCTATCAGTCAAAGAAGGAACATTGGCCTGTTTAGGACGGTAGACGGTAAAGGATATCCCATCATAGCGAGCCAACCCATTCAATGTACCCATCCAGATAAAGCCCTTACTGTCCTGCATCATATAACGCACAGAAGTATTGGGCAGACCTTCCTTAGATGCGATCTGCGTGGAACGTATCACCAGACTTGCAGCAGTCGGCATGATAAATGTAATTGATAACAATAATATTATCAAACGATTTCTGATATGCTTAATGTTTGCCATAGATGGTACAAAAATAAAAAAACTACCTGACATATAAGCATTGTCAGGTAGTTTTTTCATTACACTTTATCGTTTAATCCATATGGAAAAGTTCCGGTAGAGGTATTGAAACAGGAGAATTATCAGGATTCACTTCCATAATATCCGCCATATAGTCCCACCACTTCTGTACGATTGGATTATTACCCATGTCTTGACTAGAGGCATCACCCTCTGTTTTCTGGAATGCAAACAAGATATTCGTATCCTTATCCCAATAAATGGAATAGTCATATACACCACCTTTCTTCAGCAAATCCTTCATCTCAGGCCAGAGTGCAGCATGACGCTTCGCATATTCTTTCTCAAAGCCGGGTTTCAAAAACATTTTAAAAGCTTCTCTTTTCATTGTACTAGATTTTTGATTACTTTACTTTAGGTATTTGTTCAACGGGCAATCGGTTAAGTTCCGAACACCTTGAATAATTGCTTCACAATTTATGATCGCACCACCATATATGGTATGCACACTATCTTTATATAACTTCTTAGCTTCTTGCTCTCCTAAAGCTTCGAATTTGCTAGCAGCCAAGTCATTTTCATCAATATAATAAACACCTTCTTCCTGAGCGACAGACTTACTCCAAGCAGCATAAGTATCGGTACATCTTCTCATTTTACCATCTTCACTCCAAGAATTTCCGGGAGTGTATGACATAACGATAACCGTAGTTCCCTTGCTCTTTGCCTGACGAACAAACAAACGGATATAATGTCCAAAAGTATAAACGGTTTCAGGTCCGCCATTCTTCTCCATGATTACTGTTTGATTGGTTTCATCAGAACCGTTCAATGAGGCACGAGCTCTTCCGGTATTTAACGGTCCACCATCATTGTGTCCAAACTGAATCAACACAAAGTCTCCTTTCTTAATGCCCGGTAGAACTTTGTCCCACAAGCCTTCAGTATAATAGGTACGACTACTGCGTCCGCCCAATGCGTGATTTTCACATGTGATACGTGTAGAATCAAGGAACTGTTCCAGGAAGTCTCCCCAGCCCCACATGCCACCATCGCCTTTACCACGACCATTCTTTACTGTACTATCACCGCAAATAAAGACTACCGGAGCACTTTCATTTATACGACTTGAACCGGCCGTCAATTCTTCACCACGTGTAGGATCAGCAATAGCAAAGATCGGACCGCCTGTAGCTACGGCTCCTTTATAGAATTGCACAGCTCCATCATTCATACGTGGATGTTGTTTCTCCAACAATGTATATACTTCGGCACTTGCCATAATCACAGGACCATACCCATGCGCTGCTTTTGCATTTACAGGACGGTGCATGTAATAAGATGCATCGAAACCCATACCCGTACCGACACACGTACCTTCGACTTGTCCCTCTTCGTTTACTTTTGAAGCAATGGCATGCCATCCACTAAGAACTGAAGGGCCATAAGCCGAAGCATCAAGCCATCCACTATTAATTCCATGTGCTATTGCATAAGTGAATATAGCCGTAGCAGATGTTTCCTGATAACTGTTTGGTCTATCTAATAGTTGATGCCAAAAACCATCTTCATCCTGTAGTTCTACTAAAGATGATACCATTTGCTTGTAAATGCTCATTATTTTATCCCTACCGGCATATGAATTAGGTAACTGATCCAATGCCTCACACAATGAGAGGATAGCCCATCCATTGGCGCGAGCCCAATAAAACGAAGGATGGTCTGTCATATCTTCTACCCAAGCATGACGCCATAATCCTTTCTGAGGATTAAACAATCTATCTGAAAAGTTATCGATCTGTCTCACAGCATCACCATAAAAGCGAGTGGCATCGTCACGTGTTTCATCCTTTAGATGAGCATAATTCAAAATAGCGGGCACACTCATAAACAAGTCATCCATCCAAACAGAATTGCGTTGCGGACGTTGACGACAAAAGGTTCCATCGTTAAGCCTATCCTGATGATATTCTATATAATTGAAATAATTGTCAATCATAGGCATATACTTGTTGTTGCCATGATCCATGACACGCCATTTCATCATAGCCGTACTCATCGCTCCGGCATCATCCAACGCACGAGGATTAACCACGGCACGCATTTCGGCATCAACACTACCTGTATTATACATTTGCGCCCGACATGAATCATATTTGCTTGCAAGCATCGAGAATCTCTGTTCGACATAGTCGGCATAGGATTTATCACCTGTTGCTTTGTACGCTTTCAACAATGCTTGATAAGTGACGCCCCATTCATAACTTGTCAAACTGAATGTATTTTTACCTTCTCCTGAAATATATTTATAGACTTTATCTATTACTGTTTTTACCTCTTTCTGATCAACCGCTCCATACTTGACATTATAAACCGGCTGTGCAAGATGCAGTTCCGTACTCTTTATTTCTTTTGCCGGTTTCTTTTTATTACTAGCCGAAGCAGATAACGTTGCAAATAAACACAACGCAATAATAACATACTTATTCATTGTTACAATATTTTTCTTTATAATATTCATTTCTTCATTCCAAAGTCATATCCTCTGAATATGCCACCAATCTTCTCCAACTCCGGTCCGAAATAGAACCCTGGCTGAGTTGGCTGATTGTAGCCGACATTTTCATTCGCTACACTGATTCGATATACCGTGTCTTGCAGGAATGTATGAAAACGATAGGCTGTTGGAATCGTTGATACATAAAGATGAAGCTCGTTACCCTCCGGATTGCGTAATAATACTTCCTCTCTCCAATCTCCCACAATATCTCCTTGTAAACATGGAACCCTCTTTGTACCATTGTTTGACAGATCGGGAGCAAAATTTCTTAAGAGGCTACAGAATCCTCCGTCCCAATTCCACTTACTGACAATGTTACCATCAAGGAGCTCTCGTAAAAGATCTCCATCCCACCATACGGCCATATTACAAGACAAACGAAAAGGGTGCTCATTTATTACGTTACCATGAATGTCCCGAATTCCTCCTGAAGCAGCCGACCACATCTCCACTCCCGGATAACGAGGATCTATATCTGCGGCCATTCCACGCCCCACATCAACAGTTGCAGGTATTTGAAAGAGGATATTACCGGTACCGGCATCACGGAAAGAAGAACCTGAATGCTTATTTTCATGTACATCCCATACTTGCAAACGATCACTATAAGGATCAAACTGCGTCATATGTATAGCATCTCCATGTCCAAATCCGGTAGAATATAATCCTTTCCCATCATGGTCCACAACCATTGCACCATACACAATCTCATCACATCCGTCTCCATCCACATCACCTACTCTTAAGTTATGATTGCCTTGTCCTGAATAAGCTTCGTTACCTGATTTATAGGAATCAAATACCCAACGTTGCTTTAATTTCTTTCCATCCCAATCCCAAGCAGCTAATACTGTACGGGTATAATATCCGCGGCACATCACAACACTCGGATGAATGCCATCCAAATAAGCGATGCAGGCCAGATAGCGCTCTGAACGGTTGCCATGATCATCTCCCCAAGAACGAAGCGGACCTCTGTCCGGCACATAATTACAAGTATACAAAGCCTTACCGGTAAGTCCACTGAACACGGTTAAGTATTCAGGACCTGAAAGAATGCGCCCGGTTGAAGTGCGATAATCGGCTTTAGCATCACCTATGACTTTCCCTGTTCCATCAATCGTACCATCCGAAGTTTTCATTACCACTTCCGCTTTTCCATCACCGTCTAAGTCATACACCATCATTTGTGTATAATGAGCTCCGGCACGAATGTTCTTTCCTAAATCAATGCGCCATAATTGCTTACCACTCAAAGTATAACAATCAACATACACATCTCCTGTATAACCATTATGTGCATTATCTTGCGAATTGCTTGGATCCCATTTTAAGATAATCTCATATTCACCATCTCCATTCACATCACCGATACTGGCATCATTAGGCGAATATGAATACCGCCCACCATCCGGAGTCACTCCATCAGCAGGTTTATTCAACTTAATGTTCAAATAACCGATTGGGGCATTTGTCGGCATAGTATACACACCAACACCTTTACTTTGCTCAATCCCTTTAACGACAGGACATACTTTGTAGACCGCCCCACTTATATCACCACTCGCATCGTAAAATGTAGTGGACACTGCTATCGGTTCATTATTAATGCGCTGTCCATTGCGATATACATTAAAGGTCGTCTCCATCGGATCCGACGAAAGATACCTCCATGACAACATGACCGTATCTTTGCTCACACGAATAGCAACTACTCCCCTACCCAGTTTCTCCATTTGCATATCATGAAGATTATATTTGGGTTGAGCCATGCCACCTAATCCCATCAGGCAAACAAATACAAACAGAATGATCTTTTTCATCTTATTAAATAGGTTTTTCCTTTTTGTGTTTTAAACATGGTAAGATAATACTCTCCTTTTTTTATACTTCTTGCAGAAGCACCTTTTACACTTACTTTGCGATTGGTGCGCAACACACAATCATTTCCATTATTTGATACTATCATAGCAGAAGAAATCAGATGGTTCCTCCATTCAATGTCGACAACAAAAGCACCACGAGCACACAAGCCCTTTACCTTACCATCTTTCCATGCATCAGGCAATGCCGGTAATAAATGTAATTCACCTAAATGGCTTTGTAGAAGCATTTCTCCAATACCGCTAATTGCCCCAAAGTTTCCATCAATTTGAAAGGGCGGGTGTGTATCAAATAAATCAGGCAAAGTAGACTTTGACAACAATTCATGCAACATCTTGTATGAATGATTACCGTCAAGCAATCGAGCTTGGAAATTGATCTTCCATGCTTTGCTCCATCCCGTACCACCATCTCCACGTATGTCTAATGTTTTTTTACAAGCAGCGGCTAATTCAGGTGTTGTGAAAGGAGATATCTCTCTTCCCGGATGCAGGCCGAACAAATGAGAGACATGACGATGTTGTGGGTCCTGATCTTTCCAATCTTTATACCATTCAACCAGATTGCCTGCTTTGCCGATTTGAAGCGGATAAATGGAATCTCTCACATTGATCCATTGCTTGCGTAAAGCAGCATCAACATTCAATAGAGTTGAGGCTTCAGCCAGATTGTTTAATAAGTCCCAAATGATTTCACGATCCATAGCGGATGCTATCGTCACCACTCCTTGATTCCCGTTCTCGTCTAAATAAACATTTTCGGGGGATGTTGATGGAGCCGTCACATAATAACCGTCTTTCTTTATCATCCAATCCTTACAGAACTCTGCAGCCCCTTTCATTAAAGGATACGCTGTCTCTTTCAAGTAATTCTTATCCTGAGTAAATCTGTAATGTTCATATAAATGCTGCGAAAGCCATGGTGAACCCATTGCCCAGTTAGCCCATTTCGGGTCACCTTGATGCTCTCCCACAGGATTAGCTAAAGCCCAAATATCCGAATTGTGATGTACAGCCCAGCCACTCATATTATAAAAGTTCTTCGCTATCTGAGTGCCGGTCACAGACAAATTCTTTATCTGATGAAGTAATGGTTCGGTTAATTCACTTAATCCAAGCTCTTCAGCCGGCCAATAGTTCATTTCTAAATTAATGTTGGTGGTATAGTTACATCCCCAAGAAGGCCTTTTCCTTATGTTCCATAATCCTTGTAGATTAGCCGCAGTACCTCCGGGTCGTGAACACGAGATTAATAGATACCTGCCGAATTGAAAATAGATTTGTTCCAAGCCTGTATCATTTGTCCCATTGGCATAGTTGTTTAAGCGAACATCTATAGGCTGATTGATCGTATCATTGGCTATTTCAAGTGAAACACGACTAAAATATTTACGATAATCTGCTACATGTTCGGTCTTTAGTTGATTGTAATCAATATTTTGAGCACCTTCTACATATTTATTGGTTAGTGAATCTTCGTCCACGCCTTCAGTATCAGGACGTTTGTCATATCCATTAAAACTTGTTGCAATGGATATATAAAGTGTCACATCTGTTGCATTCTCCACTACTACAAATGGATTCGTTGTAACGGTTCCGTCAGTAGCAACAGCCTTGACCCGATATTCATATCTCATTCCCTTTTCGCCATGAGGCCCAACATATTCAATGGGGAAACGAGCCTCTGAATTAACCCGATAAGGAGCTTGTCCACGGAGAACAAATTCATTTGGAGAAATGCTTTTTATCGCTGCGCCCTCAAACTGAGTATCACCACTAACTTCAAAGTTTAATGCTCCCGCCTTTGAGGCATGTAATTTCATTACAATAACTTGCTTGGGTGCCGATACAAAAAGTTCACGGCTATAAGTAACTCCATCCACCGTGAACCAAGTGGTAGAGACTGCCGTATTTAAATCTAAATCACGATAATAATTCGATACTTCTCCTTTAAACTGCTGACGAATATGCAGATCACCTATTGGCAAATAGGATTGACTATTTGGTCCTTGTATATGGTGCAATACTTTAGAAGCCTCAGACCAATGCCCTTTAAATAACTCTTCACGTACAGTTGGTAAATACTTGATAGCATCCGGGGTAGGATTAGTATTGGTTGGCCCTCCGCTCCAGAACGTTCCTTCATTCAGATTAAGTAGCTCATCATCTACTCGTCCGTAAGTCATCACACCCAAACGCCCGTTACCTAAAGGCAAAGCCTCTTCAAAGCGGGTTGCAGGCTTATTATACCACAATTTCAAGCTATTTGATTCTTCGGCACATATCGACCCGCCATTAAGACAAAATAAAGCAATGAATAATCCTATGACATAGTTTTTCATATTCATTTATTTTTTACAAGAAGATACTTGGTTAAATCTTTTATCTTTAGATCTTGCATTCCTTGAACCACGAACCCTGCAACTTTGTATGCTCCAGCATAACGTGTATGAGTATCATCCTTGTCTCCTTTAGGATGGGCTTTGTCTTCGGTTGAATCACACCACATGTACAACTTTTTTGAAGCCTCATCACCTAATGAAAGTATCAAATCTCGAGTCATTAAATTTGTATCAATCAATGGCACATTGTACTCACGAGCAACGGCACGCATGATACCCGGATATGATTTCAATCTGTCATCAACCAATACTTTATCTTTAAAAGTACGCATAACAATGGAAGTCAACAACACGGGATGAGCTTTGTGCGCACGAGTTTCTTCTATAAACTTAATAAGATTGGCACGATAATCTTTCGGCGATGCATGTCTTTCGGGTTTCGTGGATGTATCATTATGTCCAAATTGAATAAGCACATAATCACCTTTCTTTACATTCTTCATGATGCTGTCCCAACGACCTTCGTCAATAAAAGATTTGGTGCTGCGTCCTGCTTTTGCACGATTAACGACGTCTACTTCATCTCCAAAAAAAGATCCAAGCTCTTGCCCCCAACCTCTTTGAATTGTCTTTGTTGTATCATAAGTCTGTGCGGTGGAATCACCTGCTATAAAGATTCTTACTTTAGGTTTGCCTGAAAATGCGAGACAAACCGAAACTAACAATAATAAAGGAATGATGTTTTTCATGATTTATAATGTTTTATCAATGCAAATATACCTTTTTTATTGAAAGTCTTTACATAGAATATTATACAAGATTATAGGTTTCTGTACAAAAACACATATTATTGCCACCTATTATTACTATATTTGTAGATATAATCGTAAAAACACATTATCCATGCAAAAAAGAATTTTTCTTATTATTTCCTTATTATTGCTTCTACCCTATCTATCAGAAGCTCAACAACTCCCAACAAAAAGTGAAACATTGAAAGCCCTTATTCTAGTTAATGATCATTTCATGACTAAATATGCCGACTGCACCCAACCGATAACAATCAATGGAGTGACTCGCCCCAGCAACATCTGGACTCGAGGCGTATATTTCGAAGGATTAATGGCTTTGCATTCCATTTATCCGGATGATAAATATTATGACTACACCACCAAATGGGGAGACTTCCATAAATGGGGATTCCGCAATGGAACGAAGACACGCAATGCTGACGATCAGTGCGCAGCACAGACTTACTGCGATATTTACAACTTGTCAAAAGATTCGGAAAAGTTGCGGAAGACAAAGGCTTGCATGGAAATGCTTTTAAACACGCCCAAAGTAGATGACTGGACATGGATTGATGCGATACAAATGGGAATGCCTATCTTGGCAAAGATGGGAACGATCACGAATGATCCTGCCTATTATGAGAAGATGTGGCAGATGTATTCATGTACGCGCAATGTGTTAGGTAACAATGGATTCTTCAATACGAAAGAAGGATTGTGGTGGCGTGATAAGGACTTTGTTCCTCCATATAAAGAGCCTAACGGACAGAATTGTTATTGGAGCCGTGGCAATGGCTGGGTATATGCAGCATTGGTTAGAGTAATGGATACAACTCCATCTAGCGAAAAACATCGCAAGAATTATCAAGCAGACTTCCTGGCAATGAGTAAAGCGTTGAAAAGTTGCCAACGTGAAGATGGATTCTGGAATGCAAGTTTGCATGATTCCACTCATTTTGGTGGCAAAGAGACCAGCGGAACAGCTCTATTTATATATGGTATGGCATGGGGAGTTCGCAAGGGATTGCTTCCACGCAATGAGTATCTTCCGATAATAGCCAAAGCATGGAATGCCATTCTCAAAGACGCTATCCATCCGGATGGTGTAGTGGGATTCGTACAAGGAACAGGCAAAGAACCCAAAGATAGTCAGCCTGTTACTTACGATAAGATTCCTGATTTTGAAGATTTCGGTACAGGTTGTGTACTGCTTGGAGGAAGCGAAGTCTATAAATTGTAATAGGTTCATCCGCTTTTCAAGTAGACTGAATCTTCAACAAGCTTCATCAATGCATATAGATTAACAGCGATACGTATTATTCTCTATACTATAAAATGTCTCAATACCCAGCAGGTATTGAGACATTTCTGTAATGTATTCTTTCCGATGCCAAGCGGCATTTTCATTTTCCACCCAGGTAAGAAACGTTTTCCACCCAGGTAAGAAATGATTCTTACCTAGGTGGAAAACATTTTTTACAATTGTAGAAATATCTTTTTGAGTAATGCAGACGATAAAATGTATACCTGAACCGGATGGTTTGCAGATGGGAAGTTGCAACTTTCTCTGTATAGATTTAAAGGCATTCACAGCCGAACAAATAAGAGATAAATAGTCAGTCCTTAAAAAGTAGTTAAACGTCTTATGAATAGAATGATAAGGCTCATAATTCTTTTCACAGATGCAAGCTCTATTCTCTTTATGCTACAAATCGTACAGACATATTAGACAAAATCGTTTCAAAAGTCGGATGAATCAGTAGTGATTCGCAGTACAGAGAATCCCTACTGCCAATACTTTGGTCGAATAGAGCTTTGCCTGGGAGTGTCCCTATAATCCGAGTGATCTGATCCATGTCATGAATAGAATAGATCAAGAAAGAATAGAGAGGATTTTTCAAGATGAGTGTTGATCTTCAAGGTGAAGACGGTAAACAAGACAAATTGTGTATAGATACCACCGTTCATGAGAAAAATCACAGACAGTGAAGAGATGCCTCTTACTTCAGTGCTTTCGCTATTATTCACGTAATAGAAAGAAGGCTATAGCAGCAGCTGGAAAGATAAAACAATCGTTTGGCATCTGGTTCGTGAACAGGAAAGATTGCTTCCTCCAGGAATTGTTCAAGATCAACGGGCACGGTTTCAACAAGTATGATCCCAGAAGAAGAATTGCTTAATATCAATAAATTACCATTTTACTCATTTTCCATAACTACTCTAATGGTTAATATAATAGAATTATATAACTTTACAATCCCAAAAACGATATTATGAAAACATTAACCTGCTATTTATTATTTACATTAATGCCTCTTTCCATGGCAATGGGTCAGAAAGTTGATTTGCAATCGGCATTGCGAACGCTTGATGCCACAGTAAAGAAACGTGAATTATACATTCAGAAGAGGCAACAGGTCATAGATCATCTGAAGAAAAACCTCGAAACAAGCACAATAGATAATGACAAATACACGATCTGCAGACGTATCTACGATGAATATCAAAAATTCGATGCGGATTCGGCATTGGCATATGTATATCGTTGCCAAAGGCTGGCTATAAAAAACAAACAGAAGGAATGGATGACGCAAGCCAAGATAGATGAAATTTTGATACTGATATACAGAGGGGAATTTATTGCCGTGAAAGGTCGGCTTGAAGAATATGGACCGATAGAAAATTTATCTCCGCAAATTCAGCCTCAGCTGGCAATGGCTTCGCTGGAATATTATATGCGAATGCATGGCACCGGATATGTGGATGTGGCTGACAAGTTAAGTAGTTCTCCCGAATTGTGCTGGAACAAATATAAAAGGTATATTCCTACAGATAGCTGGTGCTATGATTATTATGAAAGTATCGTTACGGGACACCACATAGAAGGCAGGCTTATAAAAAGATTGAGAACCCTCCCAGAGCCATCCGTGCCCGCTGCAATGATAGAGGTCACTCTGGCAAAACTATATAAGTCAAAAAATAATTCGGAACTATATTACTATTATCTTATTGAATCGGCCATTAATGATATTTGTAGCGGAAACCGCGAAGCCCAATCTTTAATTCTATTGATAGAATCTCCGTATGTAAGAAAAGACAACGAACGAGCTTTTACGTATGCTATGGTATGTACGGAAAATGCCAAAGCTTATAAAGACACCGGACGAAGCCTCGATATAGTGGGAGCCCATGCCATTATTACCAAAACTTTCGAAGCGGAGCTGGAGCACAAAAACATCTATTTATCCATCATCATAGCCCTGTTGGGCGTGCTGGTGATTGTAGCTCTCATGCAACTGCGGCTGATCATAAAAAAAAGGAAACGACAAAATGATATGATGACGGACCTGAAAGAGATGAATATAAAGCTGCAAAAGCATATAGACAAGGAAAATGAGATGCAACAGAAATTGAAAGAAAACAATGAATGCCTGCAAGCTGAATTGGACTATCGAAACAATAATTTCTTGAATGTATATCTGCTGGTATCAAGATACATTGCCGATGTACAAAAATTCAAAAAGAGTGTATTCAATCAACTCATCGGGGGTAAAATAGATAATGCTAAAAAGGCATTGAATGCATCAGAGGACACAGAGAAATATCTGCAAAATTTTTACAACCAATTTGATAAAGCTTATTTGTCAACTCATCCCGACTTTCTGCAACGCTTCAATGAATTGATGAAACCGGACAAACAAATAACGGTTCCGAATCCGGATTCATTAACGTCGGAACTACGCATCTACGCCCTCGTGAGTCTGGGTATTACAGACAGCGTGAGTATTGCAGAATTTCTGCACTACTCAACGCAGACTATCTATAATTACCGATTGAAAATCAGGCATAATTCATGCATCCCTGAAAAGGATTTTGCTGACGCTGTGGCTAATATGTACTACCAACAGCCTCATCAATAGTCTTATAACGCATTTCCATATTGGAATCAATCTTTTGATACGTATTGGTATCGATTTGCATCACGGGATCTACTGCCTGTCCGTTGATCGGAGTCCACTCTGGCAAGCCGAGACCATTGGGATTACCGGTTTTAATAAAATTGGCATAGAAGCTCTCAAAGATGTCCGAGATGGCATAGTCATCGGCATTCCATGCAAAAACGGTATTGGTAGACAGATTCCCCATGGCATATTCAATATCTGAAGAATGAATGGCTCCGGGGATTTTAGGTGTCGCCACATTCTCTTTCTTGTCTTGCACGCCGCCGGCTAACCCTGCAGCCTTATCCTTCAATACCATATCGGGGCGCGGATGACAATAGATGTATCTATACACCGGTTGAGTTCCCGTTTGCTTCAACATATCAATCCATTTCCAAGTGGAATAAGCGATAAAGATATCACCTGCCAGCTGATAACCGGGCAATTTCATAATATCCGCATCCGTGTTGATTCCGTAAAGTGGAAGTACTTTGTCGGCAGGAAGCTTAAATGCTGCCTCTACTACCGGTTTGAGGTTCTCGATCGTAGCAGGCTTGCCTTGTAAAACGAAGGCAGGAACCATTTCGGAAGAGTTGTTCCCGATAAGGCAAGCGACCTGTGCCTGCTCGCCTTTGGCGTATACATTGGCTGGCTGCTCGGTAAAGAAATAACCGTCGATATTATAGAACGGTACACTCTTGATAGAAGCAAGTTTCATCAATTGCTCGGCAGGAAGATTCCTTAAATCCTTTATCGATGTATATCCGATTTTCTGAGCAAGTGCCATACCGGTTTTTTCTGCTTCGGCTTGAGTAAGTATTTTACGAGAAGCCAACACGGATCCGCTTGAGCCCATGGCTTGATGGAACAACTGTTTGGAAAGAGGAGATGCCATCAAGGCACAGACCGACATAGAACCTGCTGATTCTCCCATAATAGTAATTCTTTCAGGATCGCCCCCGAAAGTGGCTATATTGTCCTTCACCCATTTGATAGCAGCCACTTGATCAAGGAAACCGTAATTGCCTGACCCTTTATAGGGAGATTCTTTGGTAAGTTGCGAATGAGCGAAGAATCCAAAAATACCTTCACGGTAATTAGCTGTAATAGTGACAATACCTTTCCGAGCAAGAGACAATCCTGCATATCTCGGTTCACTACCGCTACCTGCCATCAATCCGCCTCCATTGAAATAAATAAATACAGGCAACTTCTCATCCATCGTTTTCGACGGTGTCCACACATTGAGATAAAGACAATCTTCGCTCATCTTCTTCGTGCCGAAATTCATATCCCCAAAAACATTCTCTTGCATCGGATTCGGTCCGAACTCGTCAGCCTTACGCACTCCGTCCCACTTCTGAACAGGTTGCGGAGCTTTCCATCTGAGGTCACCCACAGGAGGGGCTGCGAATGGAATTCCCTTAAAAACTTTTATGCCGGATTCATCCACTCCTTGGAGCGTGCCGTCATTAACTCGGACTTCCGGTAAAGTTTGCGCGATGATGCTTCCACTGAAAATCATCATTGCGTAAGTAATCAATAATTGTTTTTTCATGACTGTATGTTTTTCTATATTTCCTTAATTTATAATCTTACCCTTATCCAATCATCGAATAAGGGTAAGATTATATGATATTTTATTAGAAATTGATGTGAGCTGCAAACTCTACCGTAAACGGACGAATGTAAGAACCCGCCATTAAATAATTCTTGTAGGCTGAAACATCTTCCAGCAAATCAGCAGCACCGATGCTTCCGTAAGCACCTTTCTGATTAAGTATATTTACAACATTAACGGAGAAGCTAAGCTTTTTGTTCAAATTATAATCAACACCTCCGAATGTCTCCCAACGTCCGTTGAAGTATAAGGTATTTGTCTTATTGATATATTGCTTGCTCTGGTATCTGAAACTAGCCCATACACGGAACTTATTGAACATATAACTCGGATCCAACTCAATGAGGGTTTTACTGACTCCTGTCGTGATCTTGTTATTGAAATCATACGACTTGGACGTGCCGTCATTGAAATTAGCCGTAAAGTTGAAATTCTTATACTTCGGATTTTGAAGGGTAAAGAGTCCATGAAATGTAAATCCCTTGAACGGAGTAAGCACTACATCGGTAGTCCAACCTGTTGTTTGCACATCATTTGTAATGGGAATGGTGACTACATCGGAAGCATCGTTAGGGTTGGTAAACTGTGTACGACTCTTATAATTGCTTTGACCGATTACGAATACTTGAGATACCAACTTCATCCTTTTGGTATTCCAAAACATTCCGCCCTGTGCCAAATGAATCTTTACAGCATCAAGAATCGGCATGTAAGCACCCGCAAAGTCCTGAGAATTTGGGTGCTGCACGGCATATACATATTCGCCTGATAAGCCAATACCCTTTGCCAATGCATAGCGAGCGTCGAATGTAGCTGCCGGATTGATCCATTTTTTGCTGAAGTTAGTGATCTTTCCGTTCTTCACATTATAATTGATTCCACGAATATTCTCAGCATAAGTGGCTGTTTTGTCTGTAGCATTCAAATAAGCCAACGCATTCTCACCACCTATATTGTAATATTCCATTCTGGCACCTGCCGACATCCACAAACGATCGGTCGCTTGCCATTCATCAGAAGCATATAGAGCTGTCTTCACCTCATGAGTATTATAATATTCGCCTCCTGTGTTCAGAGCAAATCCTTGACTTCCGTTATGTTTGAGCCATACAGGATCGGCTTCTACGGTGTGAGCATACACACCTGTACTTGCACTAAGTGCTTGGCGTTCCCACCAGAAGTCATAACCCAGTCGCCATTTATTGCGCTGATTGTTGCTGTTTCCGCTATACTCTATCGTAGTCATCCAATTGCGCTCCCAGCCGATGTCACGAAGCAAGTAACGACTGTTGAAATTACCCGTAAACACATCTCCGGCATTGTGGCTGCCGCTGTCATACGCATAAGTATATCCCGAACTAGCAGAGGCGGTACCGATGCCTGACAATGCCAGCATATCCATATAAGAGTTGGCATAACGATATTTTGAACGAATATTAAGGCGTGTATTATTGTCAAAGGCGTAATCAAAATTAAAGACCAAATCATTGCCCAAGTTGTGTGCACCTTTGCTGCGCTGGATGGTTTTCATCTCACCCGTCTTCACATCCATATATGTGAGATTGCCATTTGCGGGCAAAAATCCGTCATGTCCCAATTTGAATCCGTCGATTTCCTTGACGCTACCGTCTCCTTTATATATAAACGGACCGTAATTATCACCTAAGCCGACATAATAAGAATATTTATAGAACAAGCTCGCTTTGCCACGTCCATTATTCCAAACCTTTGTAAGTCCGGCCTTGAATATCTTCATATCGGTAGCCAATTGGGCATCAGCCAATTTGTTTGAACCCGGGTCTAAATCGGCATAAGCACTCAAAGAATAGCTCCATCCATTTTTGATAGGACCGGCAACGGACAAATCAAATTTCTGCATACTGAATATATTGGTGGTATAGTTCACATGTCCTTCAAAATTTTTGCCACCTTCACGCGTATGTGAATCCACCGAGTAATTGACGCTTCCATTTGTTATGGCATTTTCTGCAATAGAAGTGAGCCCTACATGACTGTAAGCCGAGCTGCCTGTCCAATAGCAATAAGGCAAGCACGGCCACATGGCGTAAGACACGGGTAGCCCATCTTCATAGATAGTAGCCGACAAGCTGGATGGAAGACCTATGGAAATTTGTCGCGGTTGATTGTCTGCTGAAGCATTCAGCAAGACATTTCGATTTTTAACTTCCTTCGATTCGGAAACAGAATCTTTTACTACTTTCTTTTGAGCATAAGATATTCCCGGTATTGTCAATAGGGATGACAATGCGAATAAAGATAATAAATGGTTGATTTTCATAATTGTATCATTGATTAAGTGTTAATTTTGCTGTAATAACAAACATGGTTTCACGGTTTCTGTAACGGCACCGTCTTCCGTAACGATAGAGGTCAACGGATTCAGATCTGCCGCATTTCTTGCGATCAATACTTTGTAAGTTCCTTCTTCAACTTGCCAGCAGCTCTCTTTTTCATTAAATGAAGCCAAACTGTTGTAAGGAATAGTGATTGTCACAGACTCTGTCTCACCCGGTTGAAGTTCGTTGGTTTTTGCAAAACCTTTCAACTCTCTTGCAGGCTTATCCATATCTTTTCCTGGAGCAGATACATAGACCTGCACCACCTCTTTACCTGATCTTCTTCCTATGTTTTTTACATCTACCGTTATCGTTATATCGCCATTGGAAGATTTGGAAACAACAGGTTTGTTATATTTGAATGTAGTGTAGCTCATACCATAACCGAACGGGTAAGAAACGGGAACGTTCTTTGTCGTGTAGTATCTGTATCCGACATAAATGCCATCATTGTAAGTAGTGATATCGTAATTCTTCTTTGTACCCTGGATATGAGTATCCGTGAATCCTTTGAGTATTTCGTCATCACTGATGCTATCCGGTGTGGGGAAGTCATTTTTTGACGGAACATCATTGTAACTGACAGGCCATGTCATAGGTAGGCGTCCTGACGGACTTTCCTTACCGGAAAGAATATCTGCTACAGAATTGCCCCCTTCTTGACCGGGAAGCCATGACACCAACACGGCATCAGGTTGATTTGCCCAACTCTTTGTCTCGATCACTCCACATACATTGAGAATGACTACGACCTTCTTACCATTCTTATGGAAAGCGGTAGTGACATCGCTGATCATCTTCTTTTCCCTATCAGTAAGATTAAAGTTTGTAGCAATACTGCGATCACTGCCTTCTCCGGATGTTTTGCCAATGGTAATGACTGCCACATCATTATTTTTGGCAAGACTTTCCATACCTACATTTGCCAAATCCATTTCAGGAATAAGTTTTTTTGGAAGGAATATGGCTAATGGTCCTTTAGGTTTAGGCAATTGAGCTTTTGCTTCACTAATGTATTTATTGTATGTATCTTGCAGATTACCGTCAATAGAAAATCCGGCATTGTTCATACCTTCGATTAATGATATTACATAGGCATGATTGACATCTCCCGAACCGGTTCCGCCTGCAATGAAATCATACGATGTGCGGCCGAATACGGCAATTTTCTTCACTCCGGCATTCAACGGCAATGCATTTTTGGCATTTTTGAGCAACACCATACCTTCAAGCGCCGCCTTACGTGTGACCATTGCATGAGCTTTCAGATCGGGATTATTGTCAGCTACATAACCTTTAAAATGTGGAGTTTTGAGTATATATTCCAATATACATTTCACATTACGATCTATAATTTCCATTGATAGCGTGCCATTAAGTACCGCTTTGCGAATTACTTCACGCTGCGACAATTTACCGGGCATCAACAGATCATTTCCTGCCTCCATCTGCAATGTTGCCTGCTGTCCTCCGAACCAGTCACTCATAACCATACCATCGAAGCCCCATTCATGCCGCAGAATCTCTGTCACCAAATCGGACCGTTCACTGGTACAGGTCCCGTTTATCTTATTATAAGAGGTCATCACTGTCCACGGTTTGCCCTCCTTGACGGCTATTTCAAAAGGCTTTAAATAGATCTCACGGAATGTACGCGGGGTACCGATCACATTATTATTCATGCGATTGGTTTCTTGGTTGTTGAGCGCGAAATGCTTCAGGGAAGTACCTACCCCGTTCATCTGAACACCGGAGATCATCGCAGCAGTAATCTTACCCGCCAAGAGAGGATCTTCACTATAATATTCAAAGTTGCGACCATTTAAAGGGTTGCGCTGAATATTGGTGGCTGGGGCCAACAGCACGTCCACGCCATAATGCTTCACTTCTTCGCCCAACGCTTCACCTACCGACCTTACAAGGCTGGTATTCCATGTGGAACTCATTACTGTCTCTATAGGAAAATGAGTGCAATAAAAAGTATTGGAAGTGCCTTGGCGCGTAGGTTGAATACGTAATCCCGCAGGACCATCGGCTAAGACTGTGTTTGGAATGCCTAAACGGGGGATGGCATTAAGCTGACCTGCTGCACCGGGAACCAACACGGACGAGTTGCCGATTGCTGCCGAAGCATCTGATTTGATATTACCACCTGAACCGATCAACATGTCCAACTTTTCATCAAGCGTCATGACATTGATTACTTTATCAACAGGGTCTTTCCCCAACTGGGGAAAATGCGTAGATTGTGCACAGACACATAAAGGTATGGCCAAAAGTGCAATTGTAAAATGCTTTAACATGGTATTAGTATATTTTTCACGACGAAAGTACGAATAGTTCGGTGTGAGTCAAACCGTATGTAAAGATACAAAGTAAGTTCACCAAAGTCACACATTACTAATTATCAACGATTTAACAGCAATAAACAGATGCATCAAAGTAAACTTTTATATGCCCTTTGATAACTATTATTTGAACGTTATTATACAAAAAGGGTGTGCCAGATCCTTGGCACACCCTTACTTTATACAATATTATAAATCAATCTGCAAACACTAAGACGCCCGCTACAGGTATATCGGCTGATCCGATCAATATTTTAGCACCTTTTGGCAATTGGAATGTATAATCCTTATCCGTGTAATTCATCACGATCCCCATTCCGTTTCTGTATTCAATGGTCACGCCATAAGGTAAGTCCATGACCGGTATATTCAATTCCTTATATAATTTAGAAAGCACGTTCGCTTCTAATTCTCCATCCTTCGTATCAACACCAACGTATGTAACAGTTCCCTTGCCTAAAGTACGGTGGGTTACAGCAGGCTTCCCTTTGTAGAATTCACTGTCATAACTAGCCCACACTTGTGTATCCTTGCCGGGAATCAATATTTCTCCCCAAGTATTCCAGTCATAGTCTTTACTGTCAAAAGAGACTTTCCCCGGAGTCTTCCCATCCAACAACAGATCATAAAAATCAAGTTTGTCACCGGTAAGGCTCGAAATCATTCCACCAAAAGGAATGTCAGGCAGTCTTCCATAACGATCCTTTTGCGCTGTTCGGCAAGTTAGCACAAGGTTTCCTCCTTGTTCCACATATTTTCTCCAACGATCCACCAAAGCCTCATCGGCCATTTGATAGGCAGGAGCAATCAAGATCGGATAGTGTGAGAAGTCTTTGCTCTCATCAATGATATCAACCGGAGCCCCAAATGATTTAAGAGTTTTATAGTAATGGTTGATATGGCGATCTGTGTCCCATAATTTATTTTGCTTTTGACGATCGATGCTCCAACTATTCTCTGGATTAAATAATATCGCAGCCTTTCTAGCGGTATAGTCCGTTGGTACAACCGCTTTATCTTTGGCCGTCTTCCTCAACGCAACAATCTCTTTCATAAACTGTTCATACTCGCGCCCACCCGGCAAAACGGTGGTCCCGTCTGTTCCTACAATACCATTATGATACTGTTCCGTACCATAAAGCGGCTGACGATATCTGTATGTGCATGCAAAATCACTACCTCCTGCAAACACACTCCATAACCAAAGTCTGATAGCTCCCGGTAGCGGTTGTGGATTAATGCTTCCCCAATTCACTTGTCCGGGCTGCAATTCCATCACCCCATATACACCTGTTATCGGGCGGAAAAAATCATTGGCATAAGCGATTCGTAATGGATTGCCCACTCTATAGCCACGATCGCCGATTCCATCGTCATCACCGTATACCATATAACGGGTATAGGAAACAAAATCAAAATCTTTACTCTTACCGATATGTCCTGCACTATAGTCAGGTATATAGTTGGAAGTAACCCATTGGTTCTGTGCATATTTTTTAATCAAAAGACATTGGTTGTTAAGGAAATCGGATGATTCCTTTGCAGCAAACCGTCTGTAATCGAGTATTTGATGATGGTTCATAAACATCAGACTCATTTGTGGGATGTTTATTTGATCAAACGAAGAATAAGTTTCACTCCAGAAAGAAGTTCCCCATGCATCATTCAGCTGACTGATGTTGTTCTGATACCTATCACTTAAATAGTGACGAAATTCTTTTTGAGCCGCATCATTGTAATCAAACTGAACAGCCGGTTCATTGTCCAACTGCCAGCCAACAATTCGAGAATCATTTCCATAATGTTGAGCCAACTTCTCAATCATCTTATATGACAGTTCTCTATATAAAGGTGAAGAGAAAGATGCATGCTGTCTTGCTCCATGGTCTTGACTGAATCCTTTTTCATCCTTCAGCAGAATTTCGGGGTATTTACGAGTCAACCAAATCGGAGGAGTAGCCGTACTTGTGCACATGATCACTTTCAAATGATACTTGGCTGCCAATGCTACGGCTCTATCAAGCCAGGCAAAATCATACTTGCCCTCTTCGGGTTCCAGTTGAGCCCATGCAAACTCAGCGAAATGAGTAAACTCAAAGCCCAGCTCATGCATTTGTTTGAAATCACGTTCCCATTCAGATTCTTTCCAATGTTCGGGATAGTAATAAACTCCGGTCAATATCAGGTTCTTGTCATTGAACCACGGTTTCATTTTATTTGCTCCCCATGAAGGCAAGCAACAAATAAGAGAGAATAGTAAAAACAATTTTTTCATTGTGCATAGTATTTTAATAACGCTTTAAGATATTTCTTTTTAACGGTAAAGGCGGTTCCGTGACGTGTGCCTTGTGGAAAACTTATCGACTCGGATACATCCTCCCAATGTTCACGATCCAAAGAACGAACGGCTCCATATTTATGATCACGATATTTATCAAAATAGATATACATGTACTTGCCGATGATCAAAGGCGTAGGTCCTTCTGCCCAATAATTACCGGTAATCGGAGCAGACACTTCGGTAGGAAATCCTTGAGATAGATCATTTGTACGAGTAATGCGAAGATTCTTTTCCGGAGGATTTGAATTTTCATTCTTTACCACCATTATATAGTCCTTATTTGTATCCTGTATAATAGCGGCATCTATTGCAGAGAATTTGGGATCAAAGAAGATTTTTGTTTTCGAATAGGTAACAAAATCGGAGGTTGTTACATAATAGATACGGTGGTTCCACTGCTTTTCACTTTTGCTGGTTGCCACATACGAATGCTTGCCGGGAATGGTAGTAGCCCAAATGATATAGAAGAGTTTGCTCTTTGAATCATAAAAGAGTTCCGGTGCCCAACAGTTTAAGGCTTTCGGTTCGTCCATCATCACTGGCAAAGCTTGCTGTTTGGACCAATGGATCAAATCATCGGAAGAGGCATAACCAATAATCCGGTCGTGCCAGCTGCTTGTCCAAACCATATGAAACTTTTTATCGGGTCCCTGACAAACACTAGGATCACGTATGAGCTTATCCTCACCTACTGTAGGATTCATGATGGCATTACCGCCATTGATCGCTGTCCACTTTAATCCATCATAGCTGTAAGCCAAATGTAAACCGTCTTCACTGTTATTCATAAAATAGGAAAAAAGATATACTTTCTTTGCTTGCGCTGTCAACACAGATAAAAGAATAAAGAATGTGATGAACGCTAAAAATCTTTTCTTCATAATATCGGATACTTTAAATTATTATTACACAAAGATAATCGTGATCGAAAAATAAAGAAACATCAATGCATATATTTTGATAATTTTTAGTCGAAAGAATACAAAAATCTATTATTCTGTACATGATTACATGCACTCAAAGTGATTATAGCGTAATTTTGACATCATTGATTTTTATGATATTTATATGAAAAATTTTAGAAGAATAAATCTAATACTTGTTTCACTCATGCTTATGTCGGTGTTGTCTGTAGCACAGCAACGCATTGATTTATCAGGCAAGTGGAATTTTAAGATTGATAGAAAGGATGTAGGCAAAGAGCAATCCTGGTATAAAAAGACTCTATGGGATGATTCCATTCATTTGCCGGCTTCAATGCCTCAACAATTAAAAGGTGATGAGGTGTCCGTGTCTACCAAATGGACCGGCAGTTTATATGATAGTTCTTACTATTATAATCCATATTTAAAAATATACCGTCAGGAGAATAATATAAAGTTTCCTTTCTTCCTCACACCTAATAAACATTATGTAGGAGTGGCATGGTATGAAAAGCAAATAACAATTACATCTATTAATAAGGACAAACGTGTCACACTTTTCCTTGAAAGGCCACATATACAAACGACAGTATGGATTAACGGTAAAGAGGTAGGAACGCAATATAGTTTGACTACTCCCCATGTATACGATATTTCCAAATTCGTAGAGAAGGGAACAAATACCATTACAATCCGAATAGACAATCGATTACATGATCCCTATAATGTGGGTCAGGATTCACATAGTGTTACTGATCAAACACAAGGCAATTGGAATGGTATTGTCGGTAAAATGGAAGTCATAACCGAGCCGTCCTTTTGGTTCGACGATTTACAAGTATACCCGGATATAGCCAATCATCAAGCAAAGGTGGTGATGAAGATATACTCGTTGGCTGATACAAAGTCCAAGATAAATATTGCCGCTGAAAGTTTCAATACCACGACTTCAGACCGTCATCAAAAGGAGCTCACTCTCTCTTTAAAGAAAGGAGAACAAGAGTTGGTGCAATACATTGATATGGGAAAGAATCCTCTGTTATGGAGCGAGTTCTCACCCGCCATGTACCGTTTAAAGGTAAAAATAACGAATGGTCAGGATTCCAATACAAAGGAAACCGACTTCGGAATGAGAGAGTTCTCAATAAAAGGAAAGTATTTTTACATAAACGGAACGAAGGTTGTACTTCGCGGAACCGTTGAGAATTGTGACTTTCCACTCACAGGATATGCTCCGATGGATGAAAAGTCTTGGGAAAGAGTATTCCGTATTTGCAAGAGCTTTGGACTAAACCACATGCGTTTCCATTCATATTGTCCTCCCGAAGCCGCATTTGAAGCAGCCGATATTGTTGGATTCTATTTACAACCTGAAGGCCCAAGTTGGCCCAACCATGGCATAAAGTTAGGTTATGGGCAGCCTATCGACACTTATCTGATGGATGAAACAAAGCGAATGGATCAATTTTATGGTAACCACCCCTCCTTTTGTATGATGGCTTGCGGCAATGAACCTGCAGGCAGATGGGTGGAATGGGTAAGCAAATTCGTTGATTACTGGAAAAGTACAGATTCAAGACATGTATACACGGGTGCATCAGTAGGAGGAAGTTGGCAATGGCAACCTCATAATCAATATCATGTCAAAGCCGGAGCAAGAGGCGTTAACTGGCTGAATACTCGCCCGGAATCGGATAGTGACTTTAGAGACAAGATTGATACTGTATCTGCACCTTACGTATCACATGAAACAGGACAATGGTGTGTTTATCCGGATTTCACGGAGATACCTAAATATACAGGAGTGAACAAAGCGAAAAACTTCGAAATATTCCGTGACTTGCTCAAAGAGAATAAGATGGAAGGATTAGATCATGACTTCATGATGGCTTCCGGAAAGCTTCAGGCACTCTGCTATAAAAACGAAATAGAAAAAATATTACGTACCCCTGATTATGCAGGTTTCCAATTATTGGCAATAAACGACTATTCAGGTCAGGGTACAGCCTTGGAAGGTGTACTGAATGTATTCTTTGAGGAAAAGGGATACATCAACGCACAACAGTTCCGTCGCTTTTGCAGTGAAACCGTACCACTTGCCCGCATGCCTAAATTTGTTTATACAAACAATGAGACTCTAACTGCCGACATTGAAGTGGCTCATTTCGGAGCAGCACCCTTAAAAAATGCAACCACTACTTATGAAATAAAAGACAAAGACGGGAAAATCTATCAGCAGGGAGTCCTTAGCAATAAAGATATACCTATCGGCAATTGCTATTCATTGGGGACTTTACAAGTTCCGCTAAAAGGAATTACCCAAGCAACAAAACTTAATCTTGAAATTAAGATTTCAGGATGTGATGCTGCAAACGATTGGGACTTTTGGGTATATCCTGAGAAAGTAAACATCGAAAAGAAAGATATATACGTAACCGACAGTTTGGATGCAATCGCATTGCAGAAATTAAAGGACGGAGGCAAGGTTCTGATCATTGCCAATGGAAAGGTTTCTTATGGCAAGGATATCAAACAATATTTTCAACCGGTATTTTGGAATACATCCTGGTTCAAAATGCGTCCGCCGCATACACTGGGCATACTCACAAATCAAGATCATCCGCTCTATAACAAATTTCCTACTGAATACCACAGCAACTTGCAGTGGTGGGAATTACTCAACAAGGCACAAGTCATGCAATTCAGCGAATTCCCCAGTGACTTTCAGCCATTGGTACAAAACATTGATACCTGGTTTATAAACAGAAAGATCGGAATGCTCTTCGAAGCGAACGTACTGAACGGACGATTAATCATGACAAGCATGGACTTAACCAGTGATCCTGAAAGGCGTATTGTTGCAAGACAATTGTACAAATCCGTCATTGATTACATGAACACTGATAAATTCCGCCCGAAAGATACAGTGACACCCGAAATGATAAATCATCTCTTTACCAGGCAAGCACCTTCTGTGAATATGTTCACCAACGATTCACCGGACGAATTGAAACCTGTAAAGAAATTAGGAAGATAATAACTAACAACTAAGTAAGATATACAATGAATATCAAAAGAACTACATTCCTCGCAATAAACTTGTGTATTGCCTTTAACACCTTCGCACAAAAGACAGATTATTCTTTTGGCTTTGAGAATGCGAAAGGTTCATCAAAAGATGCAATCAGCATCACCAATAAAGCTATATATAATACTCACTCCGGGTACGGTTATGATTTGTTACCTGCTCCAAAGGGAAACGCTCCTTTCTACTTTTCAGTGAATGAGCCCGATGGAAATTATCTTGTAACAATCACCTTAGGCTCAAAAAACAAGGCTGGAAGTACCACCGTGCGAGGTGAATCGCGTAGACTTTTCTATGAGAATATACCAACTAACAAAGGTGAGTTCAAGACTGTATCATTTGTAATTAACAAACGAGACACAAAGATAAGCGATGGCGTTTATGTAAAAATAAAGAAAAGAGAAGAGCATAAATTGAATTGGGATGACAAGCTTACGCTTGAATTTAATGGAGAGGCTCCATGTGTTGCAGCGGTTAACATCAAAAAGGTTAATAATGTAACAACTCTATTCCTATGCGGAAACTCAACGGTTGTAGACCAAGATAATGAGCCATGGGCTAGCTGGGGGCAAATGATTCCCCGATTCTTTGATGAGAACATCTGTGTTGCCAATTATGCTGAATCAGGAGAGACCGCCAGTACTTTTCTGGCTGTGGGACGCTATGCAAAGGCTCTTACTCAAATGAAGCCCGGTGATTATGTATTTATGGAGTTCGGACATAATGACCAAAAGCAACGTGGTAAGAATGCCGGACCTTATAAGAATTTCTGGGACAGTCTTACTGAGTTTGTACGGTTGGCTCGGGAAAAAGGAGCTACTCCCGTATTTGTAACACCTACTCAACGTCGCACTTTCGTCAATGGAAAAATAAAAGACTCACATGGAGAATATCCACAAGCAATACGTAATCTTGCAGAAAGACTGGATGTACAGGTTATCGATTTAAACGAGATGACACGTACTTTGTATGAAGCCTTAGGCGAAGAAAACTCCGTAAAAGCTTTTGTGCATTATCCGGCTAATACCTATCCAAACCAAAAAGAACCTCTGGCAGACAATACTCATTTTAATCCTTACGGTGCTTATCAAATAGCCAAATGTGTAATTGAGGGCATGAAAAGACTCTCTTTACCCATCGTACAAGACTTACGTAAAGATTACCATGCATATGATCCTGCACATCCCGATGACCTTAAATCATTCCATTGGAACAATAGTCCCTTCACCGAAATAGAGAAACCTGATGGAAACTAAAAGCAAAGAAATGATACGAAAATACGTTATATCCGCCTTTATTTTTACTTTATTACTTAGTTGCAGCACAAACAGGAGCAGTATTCCAACCTTTAGTTGGAATACGAAAGCAAACACGCCTGACTTAAGCTGGGCAAAAGATGTAGGCGCCAAGAGCTATCCCACTAAGAAGAATATCATCAATGCCTGTGACTATGGCGCAATCGGTGATGGAAGTTCAAAGAACACTTCGGCCATACAAAAAGCGATAGATGCCTGTGAGAAAGCCGGAGGCGGACAAGTGATACTCAACAAAGGAAAGTACCTGACCGGTGGTCTCTTCATCAAGAGTAATGTGGATCTACATATCAGCAAAGGGGTGATGTTGCTTGCCAGTGAAGATATCAATGATTATCCTGAATTTCCGACTAGAGTTGCCGGCATTGAGATGACATGGCCTAGTGCGGTGATCAACATCATCAATCAAAAGAATGCATCTTTAAGCGGTAAAGGTGAAATAGACTGTCGCGGTAAAGTCTTTTGGGACAAATACTGGGCTATGCGAAAAGAATATGAGAAGAAGGATCTCAGGTGGATCATCGATTATGATTGCAAGAGAGTAAGAGGTATTCTCGTATCCAACAGTTCGGACGTGACATTAAAGGATTTCACACTTATCCGTACAGGATTCTGGGGTACACAAATATTATATTCGGATCATTGCACCATCAGCGGACTGACTATCAACAACAATGTTGGAGGACATGGACCTAGTACGGACGGTATCGACATTGATTCGTCAACGCGTATACTGATAGAGAAATGCGATATTGATTGTAATGATGATAACATCTGCATTAAATCCGGTAGGGATGCCGATGGATTAAGAGTGAATCGCCCTACAGAATATGTTGTGATACGCAATTGTAAAGCTCGAAAGGGAGCCGGCTTGATAACCTGCGGTAGTGAAACATCAGGATCAATACGCAATATATTAGGTTATAATTTAGAAGCTGTCGGGAATGCCTCCATCTTACGTTTAAAATCAGCATTGAATCGTGGAGGAGTTGTTGAAAACATTTATATGGATGGAGTCAAAGGGAGTAACATCGGGACGGTATTTGCAGCTGATCTTAATTGGAATCCCAGCTACAGTTATAGTACACTCCCTCCTGAATACAAAGACAAGCCATTGCCTAACCATTGGGTTGCAATGCTCACTCCCGTATCTCCCAAGGAGAAAGGGTATCCCTATTTCAGAAACGTTTACATGTCAAACGTGAAAGCTGATAGTTGCAAACAATTTATTTCGGCATCGGGTTGGAGTGATTCTCTTCGTTTGAAAGATTTTCATTTCTATAACATTAATGTGTCTGCAGAGAAAACAGGAAATATTAATTTTACCGAGGGCTTTTCTCTTAAGAATATTAAAGTAAAGACGGAGAAAAATGCCAAGCTTGTCGTAAACAATAATAACAGATTATCTGAGAATATCAAGTATGAATAAAGTTTGCATTGCCATTTTCTTCCTATCCGTACTGGGATTCTCTACAGCATTTGCCGGTGGAGAAATACACGGGACGTTGCGTTTGGGACTAACCAATGGTTCTGAAAGTAAATGGATGGGTGAATTCAAAAGTAGTAAACAGAAAGATCAAAAAGGACAAGGCACATACAAGTTACAGGATCCTATAATAGGCAAAGGCAATATCACATTAAGAATAGCTGATCTTACAAACAGCGAAGGCTACATCATGGAAATCATTCCGGAAAACATTCCGGACCATACGTCATTGAGTTGGGCTTTCGGAGGGTGTGAAGGCAATTCAGCACCGTTCGCTATCAACAATGTGATAAAACCGATAGACTGTAAGGATGTTGTATATAGCGTGGAAGGCAATGCTTTCACAGCTTATTACGGAACAAGCCTTCATTTGAAAGTGGTGATGGGAGTAATGCCTCAAGGAAGCGAAGTGCGCTTAAGTAACGGTGAAGCACAACAAACGCCGCTATCGCTCTTCAATTCAGGGAAAAAAACATTCGCACCTGTTTTATCTGCAATGCGTGAACTGCATAATGGAGAAAAATTATATATTTGCATGTATGTTCAGAATGCAAAGGCAGATTACAACTATTACTTGCTGCCTGAGCTTTTTGCTAAAACTTTCAAACCATGAAAAACATTCTCGCATTCTGCTTGATGGTGCTTTCCTGCACATTCGTTCAAGCAAAAACATATGACGTCACTTCTTTCGGAGCCAAAGGCGACGGACGAAACATAGATTCCGAAGCAATCAACAAGGCTATCGAACAAGCATCCGCCGATGGTGGGGGTACTGTATATATCCCTGCAGGAAACTATGCTTGTTATTCCATTCAACTAAAAAGTCATATCACACTCTACTTTGAATCCGGTGCAAAGCTTATTGCCGAGTTCCCCACAGCTGATGCGGGATATGATAAGGCTGAAGAGAATTCTTTTTCACAATACCAGGATTTCGGGCACAGTCATTGGAAAAACTCATTGATATGGGGCATCGGATTGGAAGACATTACCATCTGCGGACCCGGACAAATATACGGTAAAGGATTGAGCCGCGAAGAGAGCAGACTAGCCGGAGCCGGCAACAAAGCGATCAGTTTGAAACTTTGTAAGAATGTAATTATTAAAGATCTCACGATGATCCGTTGCGGACACTTTGCCGTACTGGCAACCGGTGTTGACAATCTTTCTCTTCTCAATATTAAGGTTGATACAAACAGGGACGGTTTTGATATTGACTGTTGCAATAATGTACGTATAACCGATTGTACGGTTAATTCTCCTTGGGACGATGCCATTGTACTTAAGGCTTCTTATGCACTTGGATATTTCAAGCCGGTGCAGAATGTAACAATTACCGGATGCTATGTCAGCGGATTCGACCAGGGAAGTGTGATCAACGCCACCTGGCAGACTGACGAACCTCAAGCACCGGATCATGCCGGTAATTGCGGACGAATAAAGCTGGGCACTGAATCCAGTGGCGACTATAAAAACATTGCCATAAGCAACTGCATCTTTGAACATTGCAGGGGACTGGCTATCGAAAGTGTAGACGGTGGCCATGTGGAAGATGTAACAGTAGACAACATCACCATGCGCGATATTGTGAACTCACCGATATTCTTAAGACTGGGAGCTCGCCAACGCAGTCCCAAAGGCACACCATTAGGTACGATGAAACGAATTAGAATAAGCAACATCACCGTTTATAATGCCGACTCACAATATTCAAACATTATATCAGGCGTACCCGGAAATAAAATAGAAGATGTGACGCTGAGCAACATCAACATCTATCACAAAGGAGGATACAGCCAGGCGGATTCCAATCGTGTTATCCCAGAGCAAGAAAAGGTATATCCCGACCCGCTTATGTTCGGAACAATCCCTGCTTCAGGCTTCTACGTACGTCATGCGAAAGGGATTATATTCGACAGAGTAAACTTTCATTTTGAACAACCTGACGGTCGCCCGCTCTACATGACAGACGATGCAGAGATTGTTCGGTACGATAAATAATAAATCATGAAGAAAATTATATTAAGTGTCCTCTCACTTGCCACTTGTCTGACCATGTGGTCGCAAAATTGGCCCACTCCACTCCCCGAGGCCAAGCCTTACACCCGATGGTGGTGGTTGGGTAGTGCCGTTGATACAGCGAATCTGAATTATAATTTGAGTGCTTATGCCCATGCCGGCATAGGAGGTGTTGAAATTACTCCTATTTATGGCGTTCAAGGTAATGACGCCAATGACATCAAGTATTTGTCTCCCAAATGGATGCAGATGCTGCAATATGTGGAAGCTACCAATCAACGCCTCAACGCTGAAACGGATATGAACAACGGAACGGGTTGGCCGTTTGGCGGACCAAGCGTTACAACCGCTGACGCAGCAACAAAATCAATCTTCCAAGACTACTCTCTGAAAAAAGGAGAAGAGCTTAAAGATGCTGTCATCCCTGAAGATGCAAAGCAACAGAAGGTCGCTAATCTGGATAAATTGATGGCTTATACCACCAAAGGGAATGTGATTGACCTAACGGATAAAGTAAAGGATCATCGCCTTCAATGGACTGCTACAGAAGATTGTAGAATCATCGCTTTGTTCATAGGAAAATCCTTTCAGAAAGTAAAACGCGCCGCACCGGGAGGTGAAGGATACGTGATGGATCACTTCTCAAAACAAGCCGTTGCCAACTATTTGAATGTTTTCGACAAAGCTTTCAAACAAAACAATACACCCTGGCCGCACACATTCTTCAATGACTCCTATGAAGTATACGATGCTGATTGGAGCCCTCATTTTCTTGCACAATTTGCAACAGACCACGGTTATAAATTAGAGGATCATTTCCCAGATTTCATTGATAAGGAAGCAACAGATGCACATATTCGCCTTGTATGCGATTATCGCGAAACATTGGCCGGAATGTTGCAACACAACTTCACAGAGCAATGGACTCGTTGGGCACACAGTCATAATGCCATTACCCGCAACCAAGCACATGGCTCGCCAGGTAATTTGATTGATCTGTATGCCACTGTGGACATTCCGGAATGTGAAGGGTTCGGCTTGAGTCAATTCAACATCAAAGGATTGCGTCAGGATTCTCTTACACGTAAGAACTTTTCGGACTTATCCATGCTGAAATATGCCTCTTCCGGTGCACATATTTCAGGCAAACCATTTACTTCGTCCGAGACATTCACTTGGCTTACCGAACATTTTCGCGCGTCATTGTCGCAATGCAAACCCGATGCCGACTTAATGTTCGTTTCAGGAGTCAACCATGTATTCTTTCACGGAACGCCCTACTCGCCTCAACAAGCTGAATGGCCCGGATGGCAGTTCTATGCATCTATCAACATGTCGCCGACCAATAGCATTTGGAAAGATGCTCCGTCGTTTTTCAAATACATCACACGTTGCCAATCTTTCCTGCAAATGGGAAAACCCGACAATGATTTCCTCATTTATCTACCTTTATATGATATATGGAAAGGACTCAACGGACATTACGTGGCTTTTGACATTCATAAAATGGCCGAACGTGCTCCTAAGTTCATCGAAACAATACATAAAATTACTGAAAGCGGCTTTGATGTTGACTATACTTCCGATCAGTTTATCTTGACGACTCAATACAAAAACGGTATGCTCGTGACTAGCGGAGGTACCAAATATAAAGCATTGATCGTATCTTCCACTCACCTGATACCGGATAATGTAATGGCTAAAATCAAGTCATTGGCACAGGCAGGAGCAAAGATTGTGTTTATGAACAACTATCCCGACGATGTGCCCGGATATGGTTCACTAGCTGAACGTCGCAACCACTTTAAAACAACCATGCAGACTTTCCCGTTAGTAAAGAGCTTCAGCAAAACAAAAATTTCACCAATGGGAAAGGGTGAGATCATTACCGGATCCGACTATTACGAGACTTTGAAAGCATGCCAGGTGCAGCCCGAAGAGATGAAGACCACATTCGGTGTTCATGCCATTCGTCGCAGTAACCCTACAGGCTACCATTACTTTATCTCGTCATTGCAATCAAAAGGCGTTGACAGCTGGGTCACTCTTGGAGTGAATGCCACATCTGCCATACTTTTCGACCCGATGACCGGAGAAAAAGGCAAAGCCAAACTGAGAAAAGAAAACGGAAAGACACAGGTGTATCTACAATTGAAATCGGGTGAATCGACAATCCTACAAACCTATACGAACAAGGATACTGACTTGCCTGCATGGAAATACTTTACTGAACAAACAAATCAATATACATTAGAGCATGGATGGTCACTTACTTTCACCGAAAGCAAGCCTGCCATCAGTGGAACATTCAATATAGACAAGCCGCAATCATGGACAAACCTTGATGTGAAAGAAGCGAAAGAAAACATGGGTACCGGAAAGTATTCATTGACATTCACACTTCCTGAAGCGAAAGCGGATGATTGGATACTGAATCTAGGTGATGTGCGTGAAAGTGCGCGAGTAAGTGTAAACGGACAAGACGCAGGATGCGTATGGGCAGTACCTTATGAGTTGCATATAGGCAAATATCTGCATAAAGGTGAAAACAAACTGGAAGTTGAGGTGACCAATCTATCGGCCAACCGCATTGCTGCACTCGACAGAGCCGGAGTGAAATGGAGAAAGTTCAAAGAAATCAATGTAGTGGATCTGAACTATCGCTCTACCGGATACGGTGTTTGGGCTCCGACGCCATCGGGATTAAATAGCGAAGTAAAACTGATACCAATAATTTATAAATAAATTACATATGTCAATTCGATCTTGACTTAACTAAAAAGATGCCCTCCTGTGACAGGAAGGCATCTTTTGCTTTTTGTTACAACGTCTTTGTCCAGAAAAACATTGCAGGATCCGTGTCGGAGAATCCTAATTCACGATAAAGGTAGAGAGCTACCCTATTATCATTCCGAACCTCAAGTGTAATCTTGCAATAGCCGCGTTCATTACTAATATCAACCAACCTCTGCAAGAGTTGCTTGCCCAGACCTTTGCTTCTGAACCCAACACGTACGAACAAGTCATGCGCATATAAATACGGCTTGACCTTAAATGTTGAGAAATTAATAAAACTAATTGACAGTCCTGCAAACTCGCCTTTGTAAAGTACAAACACACATAAACAAGACGGATGATTAGCCAGCCCTTCAATCAGTTGCAGTTGCTGATTCTTATCCAAAACAGCCTCAGCATCTCCCATTGGATCAGTCATATACTCATCCATCATTAACAGTAATGCTTCGCGATGCTTTGGATTATTAAAATCACAATTTTCAAATGTTACTTCCATTTTCCCCTTTATTATTATTAAACACTTCACTTAATCAACGTTCACCTATTGCTTTTATTGCCTTGCCGGTGCACCAACTGAGTATAATTATATAAATCCTTTGCCGTCAGACAAACATTGCACCTAATAGTTAGTCGTAAGAGCTTTGTCGCACACGTCCTATAGACTTTTCCATATGCATTACTACATTTTTTGAATTCAAAGGTAACATTCTTACGTTTTACGAAGGTTAAACTTAAGTTTAACAATTGATAAATTTAAGTTTAACCTTTGTAAAACTTGCGTGTCACATCTGTAAAACAAAAAAATGTTACTGTCTAATTCAAAAAATCTCTCCTAACTGTCATAGTTTTCACTAAAAAACTATTGACCTTTCGCTTGATATATCACCAAACTTTGGTAGCTTTGTAACATTAAGCTTTCAAATATATCATAATTACAACCGTATGGTGTGGAGTCCTATCATCAGTTATATCTTTTCAATTGTATACTATATACTCTATATTGGAATAATAGCAGGCACAATTACGATCGTTGTACTGGATAATCGCAATCCGGTAAAGACCATCGCATGGATACTGATACTCCTACTTTTCCCCTATCTGGGACTTATTCTCTACTTCTTCTTCGGGAGAAGCACCCGCCATGAACGTGTCATCGGTAAAAATAGATACGACCGACTGATGAAACGCCCAATGAACGAATTCTTGCTACAAGAGGCATTCAAATTGCCGGCTGATCAATATAAAGTAGCTCAATTGTTCAGAAACACCAATCAAGCATTACCATTTGAAGGCAACTCTGTGGAGATTTTCACCAACGGATATGACATGATCAACGCCCTGATCAAAGCTCTCTATAAAGCGAAACAGCATATTCATTTTCAATCTTATATCTTTGAAGACGATGCTATCGGACGTTTAATCAAAGACATTCTTATTCAAAAAGCGCATGAAGGAGTTTCTGTAAGAGTCATTTATGATGACGTGGGATGCTGGCACGTACGCAACAAATTCTTTGAAGAAATGGAAGCTGAAGGAATAGAAATCCGAAGCTTCCTGAAGGTGCGCTACCCTGTGTTTACAAGTAAAGTAAATTATCGCAATCACCGCAAAGTGGTTATTGTAGATGGGAAATGCGGTTTCATAGGAGGAATGAATATAGCAGTACGATACGTACGCGGCATCAAAGGTTGCAAATGGAGAGATACACACATTTGCATCCGGGGCAAAGCCGTATATGGATTACAGACCTCATTCCTATTGGATTGGTATTTCACTGATCAGACATTATTAACAAGTGTCAAGTTCTTCCCAAAAATGGGGAATATAGGCAACTCGCTTATACAGATTGTCACAAGTGAACCTACGGCTCCATGGAAAGAAATCATGCAAGGACTTTGTTTGGCTATCACCAGCTCAAAGAAATACTTTTATATTCAAACGCCTTATTTCCTGCCGACCGAATCAATCATGCAATCACTACAAATTGCTGCATTATCGGGAGTAGACATTCGAATAATGATACCGCAAAAAGCCGATGCATTGATCACGCAATTAGGATCCAACTCTTACATAGAAGAAGCATTGGAAGCCGACATCAAAATATACTTTTACCAAGGAGGATTCTTGCACTCCAAACTGATGGTCAGTGATGATGTATTATCTACAGTGGGCTCTACGAACATGGATTTCCGAAGCTTCGAACACAACTTCGAGATAAATGCATTCATGTATGACGAGCAGACGGCATTGCAGATGAAAGCCATCTTTTTAAACGACCAACACAGTTGTCAACAGGTTTTCTTGAAAAACTGGAGAAAGCGCCCACGCAAGCAAAAAGTAAAAGAATCCATCGTCAGAGTATTCAGTCCCTTGCTTTAATCTACACGTTTCTCGGGGAAGTTCACCAAATAGAGCTTTTCAGTAGCACGAGTCAATGCGGTGTAAAGCCAATGATAATAATCTGGTGTAATGTTTTCGTCAGGCATATATCCCTGATCCAAAAAGACATTTTCCCATTGTCCGCCTTGTGCCTTATGACAAGTAATGGCATACCCATATTTTATCTGCAAAGCATTATAATAAGGATCCTCTTTCAGCTTTTTCATTCGATCAGCTTTTAATGGCACATCGGCATAGTCCGCCAAAATGTTTTGAAACAATTGCTTATTTTGTTCCTCGGTCAAAGCCGGAGCTTCAGAGTGCAAGGTGTCAAGCAATATTGTAGCTTCTATCTCCAAATCATCATAATCATGAAAGCACAGGGTAGCGTCGGCAAAGCGGAAACCATATAAACTGCGAGTATTGCGCACACGTCTCACTATGCACAAATCGCCATTGGCAATGAACTCAATATTCTTATTATCCCTCAGCCAATAGTAATTGTTTTTAGCGACCATCAAGATATCTCCCGAGCACAGTTCATCCTCGTAATTGAGAATGGTGTTTCGTATTCCCATATTGTAAACATGAGCGCGTTTGTTTGATCGGGTGATGATTATCGTTTGATCCATCCCTGAATGGTTGTAGCAATCGGCAATGGACTCAATCAAATCCGCCCCGCTGATCGACTGCATATCTTCAAACCCGGATACGTGAATCACAGGAGGTTCAAAACAATCTTCATTGTTGATCGCCATTCTAAGAGAAGTGGCATTATGGAGTATGCCCGACGTATCAAACTGTCTCACGACTTGCTTTAAGTCAGCTTCATGTACAGTCAAGTCATATCCATGAAGAACGCCTTTGGACAAAGCAATACCCATTTCCTCACCAATAGGAGGAAGCTGCGCCGTATCTCCCATCAACAACAAACGACAGCCTTCGCCCGAATACACATACTCAATGAGATCATCCAGCAAGCGTCCCGTTCCGAAGCCATGTCCTCCTCGTGCATTTGCAATCATTGAAGCCTCATCCACCACATACAAAGTATGTTTCGACAAGTTAACATTCAGCTGGAAGTTGTCCATCTCGCCCGTAAAACGTTTCTGCCGATAGATCCTTTTATGTATAGTGAATGACGGATGATTCGAGTAAAGAGAAAAGACTTTTGCCGCACGTCCGGTGGGAGCCATCAGTACAACCTTTTGCTTCAACACATCCATCGTGCGAGCCAAAGCAGCAATCAAAGAGGTCTTTCCGGTGCCGGCGTACCCACGCAAGACAAAAACAGAACGACTGTCGCGATTTGTAAGAAACCGAGCCAAAGCCATCAGCGCATTCTCTTGATCAAGAGTAGGTTCATGCGGGAAATTCAACTTTATTTGGTCAGCAAAATAGTCTTCTATCATTATTATTTCATATCTTTGTATGCGAATATAATACAAAATTAAGAGATTCTACCATATGACAGAAGAAACAAGCTTGAGAAATCTGGATTTCAACATGAGTAAGCATTTTACCTTATCCATGCGGTTGGGAAGCGAACAGTTTGCATTTTCAATCTTTAATCCCCTGGACGAGCAACCTCTTACGTACATACTTAAAGACGTAGATAAGAACATATCGCTCCCCGCTAATATGAAGCAGATGTTCCGCAACAATTCTTTTTTGAATCATCCTTACTTCAAGGTAAACGTGATCATGGATACCAAACGCTATTCGATGGTTCCCTTTGAACTGTTTGAAGACGAAGCAGCCGATACATTATTCTATTGCAACGTACCCAAAACAGAGGAGGACACGGAAGAGGTCATGTATAATATTCTTTCCAAAGCAAACACAGTGGTATTGTTCGGAATGGATAAACTCATCGAACAACTGTTAGCCGATGAATATTCAAACTTGCGTTTCTTTGCTCATACAAGTCCGCTGATTGAATACTTTGCCACCAAAAGCTTGATCGGAAACTCTAAAAAGATGTATGCATATATCAAGACGGATGCCGTTGATATTTTCTGTTACGATCATGGGCACTTGTTGTTGACAAACACGTTCTTGTGCAAGTCCTCAGCCGACATACTTTACTACATACTGTATGTATGGAAACAGTTGGAATATGAACAAGATCGGGACGAGCTTCACTTAGTTGGAAAGATTGCCGATAAAGAGAAACTGACATCACGATTAAAGCAATTCGTAAAACAGATTTATTTTGTCAATCCCAAATCGGAAATGGGAACAGCAAGTGACACAGACTTAAATGAAATCCCATTTGATTTACAAACATTATATTTATGCGAGTTATAGGAGGAATATATAAACACAGGCACTTTGAGATTCCACGTACATTCAAGGCACGCCCTACTACGGATTTTGCGAAAGAGAATCTTTTCAATGTATTAAATAATATAATGGACTTGGAAGAGGACGTTACGGCATTGGATCTTTTCGCAGGTACCGGAAGTATTAGCATTGAAATGTTGAGTCGTGGATGCAACAGAGTAGTATCTATAGAGATGGATCACAAACATGCCGCTTTCATACGTAAAGTGATGGAAACGGTAAAGACGGAAAAGAATTTGTTGATATGTGGTGATGTGTTCAAGTTCCTGAAATCATCCCATGAGAAGTTTGATCTTATATTTGCTGATCCCCCATACGATCTTAAAGAATTGGACACTCTTCCCGGTATTGTTTTTAGCAGACAATTGCTAAAACCGAATGGCATCTTTGTGCTTGAACATGGTAAGACGAATGATTTCACAGAGACGCCTCATCTTATAGATCAACGTCACTACGGAAGCGTGAACTTCTCTATCTTCAAAAACGAAGCAGAATGATTTACGAGATTAAAGCCCCATGCAGTTTCAACGGTAGTGTGGTTTTACCTGCATCAAAAAGTATCAGCAACCGATTGCTAATCATTCAGGCTCTTGCTAAAAATGAAGGAGCAATAAACAACTTATCCGATTGCGACGATACGAATGTGATGCATGATGCTTTTTCGAATAATCCTTACCTCATTGATATTAAAGCTGCAGGCACTGCCATGCGTTTCCTTACAGCATACTTGTCTCTTTCTGAGGGAGAAACTCATGTCATCACAGGCACGGAAAGAATGCGCAACCGCCCGATATCGATCTTGGTAAATGCCTTACGCGCCCTTGGTGCCGATATAACCTATCAAGAGAAAGACGGCTACCCTCCACTCCTCATAAAGGGATGCAAAATGAATGGCGGCAAACTGGAACTTCCCGGAAACGTCAGTTCGCAATACATCTCTGCCTTATTGATGATTGCTCCGTACTTGCCTGGAGGATTGCTATTGGAATTAACCGGTACAATTGTTTCACGTCCTTACATTAACCTAACCATCAATCTAATGAAAGATTGTGGCGCCGACGTTCAATGGATAAATGATCACACGCTTAAAGTAAATAAATGTCACTACAATACTCAGTCTATTACGGTAGAGAATGATTGGAGCGCTTCATCCTATTGGTATGAGATTGCAGTCCTTTCAAACAAAGCACGGATAGAACTGCCCGGATTACTAGCCCATAGCTATCAAGGGGATTCGGCTATAAAAGATTTCTTCACTCAATTGGGAGTAACCACTAAATATACTCCTTCGGGCATTCTCATAGAAAAAGAGAAAGCTATTAACATGAATGAGCTGCATCTCGATTTCGTTAATCAACCGGATCTAGCGCAAACATTAGTAGTCACAACTGCATTAATGAATATCCCTTTCCATTTCACAGGATTACAAAGTTTGAAGATAAAAGAGACCGACCGCATTGCTGCTTTGATCAATGAAATGAGAAAAATAGGCTATGTCATAAAAGAAAAGGAAGAAGGATCGCTTTGCTGGGAAAACGAAAGATGCGAACCTACCAATGAAGCCATACTCACTTATCAAGATCATCGTATGGCAATGGCTTTTGCACCGGCATCGCTTAAAATAGGATCAATCAGAATAGACAGCCCCTCGGTTGTCTCAAAATCATATCCCCATTATTGGGAAGAATTAAAGCGACAGAATTTCATTATTGGGGAAATATAATTAGATAAAACTTCTTCATTTACGAAAATTTTGATTTTCTTTGTCATGCTTATAAGGTGAAACTATAAAAAACCTCTTATTACCAACCTTTTATAACAACCTGATTAGACCTTATAAACATATAAAAAAGACTTGCACCGTGAGGTACAAGCCTTTTTTGTATATCCAATAATAGGTTTACTCTTCACCTACTGTATTGCCATATTCCATTTCTCCATCGATCACAAAGTAAAGCTCTTCTATATCAAACTCTCCGATGCCATCTTTCTTTGCATGGCTTGCTACATATTCAGCAACTTTATTTTCGTCAATCTCAACATATCCCTCTTTATCAGGTTCTGCATCCAAGCATCCGCTTTCAGAGTAATATTCAGCAATGACATCAATAAAATAATAAAGCTGTTCATCCGTAAATTTATCTTTCAACTCTTGCGGTAAATAGTTTTTGATGAATTCGATTGTCTTATAATCGTCTTCAGCGTCATCTAAGAAAGCGTCGTTCTCAGCCATAATATAATTATTTCAATAGTGCTTCAATTTTATCTTGATAGGCAGACTTTGCAGCTGCTCCGATTTGCTTGTCTACAACTTTTCCGTCTTTGAAGAAAAGAACTGTAGGGATACTCATGATGCCGAACTTTGCAGTCAGTTCATCATTTTCTTCTGTGTCGCATTTTACGATATTTACTTTGTCTCCATATGCCTCTGCCAATTCATCTATAATAGGAGAAACACGACGACAAGGTCCACACCATGTAGCCCAAAAATCTATTACTGCGGGTTTGCCGCTGTTTACTACTTCTTCGTAGTTATCGCTGTTTAATTCTTTTGCCATCTTTCTATTTGTTTTAGTGTTCTATAAATATCTTACAAAGATAGAAATTTAATTTATTTGATATCTAAATTCATCGTGTTCTTTTAAAAATCTTACTAGATTTTTCCCCATGGAAATCTTCTTTATTCTCGATCTCATTTCCACTGTTTGGCTTTGCATTGTATCTTCATCATCATAAATGCAGAAATGCAAATCCACATTACCGGGTGCACCGGTCGTCACTTCTTGCAGATCAGCCACAGTCTCTCCCGTTAATTTCGATAATGGGATCATGATCGTTAGTTTCTGAATCAAAGAATCTTTCACTTCCGGCAAGAGTTGAATCGAATTGATATGTATTTCGTACTCATCCTGATTCCATTTTCTTGGTTGACATACCGCACGCACATATATAAATAGCCCCTCCTGCAAGAAATTATTCCAAGTAATAAAATCATTCCCGAAGAAAGGCAATTCACCTGATCCTGAAAAATCCTCAACCTTCATTATCGCATAAGGATTTCCTGTACGAGTAGTTCCCTTACGAACATTCGTAATCATTCCACCAAATGTCATTTCTCTTCCCGCTAATGCTTTCTTATCATCAAATTCCGTTACTTTGGTGTTACATACATTATTTAATATGACAGCGTATTCATCCAAAGGATGAGCAGATATATAAATTCCGACCAGATCTTTCTCTAAATTCAACCGTTCAATATCCGTCCAGGGAGTACATTCAGGCAAAGCAGGAACAGCTATTTCAATAGATGATGCTGCATCGCCGCCAAACAAAGAGTTGGTCACCGTTTCCTTATCTGCTTGCAACTTATTACCATACCTCACCAATACTTCAGAGAAAGACTCGCTTTTAGCGTTCTTTACAAAAAAATGTTCTCTCGTTATTTCAGGGAAACAATCAAACCCTCCGGCTTGAGCCAAGCACTCTATATTCTTGCGATTGCATGATGATAAATTAACTCGTTGAACAAAATCAAAAATATTCTTATACGGACCACTCTTCTCACGTTCGGAAACAATTGTTGCAACAGCTCCTTCTCCAACTCCTTTCACAGCCCCCATACCAAAACGAATATCTCCGTTCGAATTAACGGTAAACTTCAGGTTACTTTCATTGACACTCGGTCCCAGAGTATTTATACCCATCGCCTTGCACTCATCCATCAGTTTAGTAATATCAGTGATATTAGCAAGACTTCGGCTCATCACGGCTGCCATATATTCCGAAGGATAATTGGCCTTTAAATAAGCGGTCTGGTAAGCTACCCACGAATAGCATGTAGCATGACTCTTATTGAACGCATAAGAAGCAAACTTTTCCCAATCGGCCCAAATCTTTTCCAGAACCTTAGGATCATGACCATTCTTCTTTCCGCCTTCAATAAATTTAGGCTTCATGTGATCCAGCTTCTCCTTCAATTTCTTTCCCATCGCCTTTCGCAAAGCATCACTTTCACCTCGGGTGAAGTTTGCCAGCAAACGCGACAAAAGCATCACTTGTTCTTGATATACTGTAATTCCGTAAGTATCTTTCAGGTACTTCTCCATGCAAGGTATATCATAGGTTATCGGCTCACGACCATGTTTACGATTGATAAACGAAGGAATATAATCCATTGGTCCCGGACGATAAAGAGCGTTCATGGCAATAAGATCCTCAAAAGTGGTAGGCTGCAATTCACGCAAATACTTCTGCATACCTGCCGACTCAAACTGGAAGGTACCAATCGTACGCCCCTCACTATATAACTTATAGGTTGCAGGATCATCAATAGGGATATTGTCGATATCAATGTCTTTACCGGTATGGTACTTTATATTAGCTACCGCTTCTTTTATGATGGACAGGGTTTTCAACCCCAAGAAGTCCATCTTTATCAATCCGGTATCCTCAATCACTCGTCCTTCATATTGAGTAACCAACATACGTTCGCCGGTCTCTTTGTCTATAGCCGTAGAAACCGGAACCCAATCCGTAATATCATCCCTACAGATAATTGTACCACATGCATGTACACCTGTGCCTCGAACATTTCCTTCGAGCATTTGTGCATACTTCATGGTATCACGAATCAATGGATTGTTTGAATTGCAGGCATCCTGAAGTTCAGGTAAAGCGGCAATGCAATTCTTCAAATTCATTTTCGGAGTCTTGCCGTTCACGTCCGGCAGACGATCCGGTATATATTTTACGATACGATCACTTTCCGATAAAGGCAGCTTCTCCACACGAGCAACATCTTTGATGCACATCTTGGTAGCCATTGTACTGTATGTGATGATATGTGCTACTTTTTCAGCTCCATATTTATTCGTTACCCATCGCAATACGTCTCCACGTCCATCATCATCAAAGTCAATATCAATATCAGGCAATGAAATACGATCAGGATTCAAGAAACGTTCAAACAGTAAATCATATTTTATAGGATCAATCTTTGTAATGCCCAAGCAATAGGCAACCGCCGAACCGGCAGCCGATCCACGTCCCGGACCAACCGAGACTCCTAAATCACGTGCAGCTTGAATGAAATCCTGCACAATCAAGAAATATCCGGGGAATCCCATGTGTTTAATCACACCCAACTCAAAGTCGATTCGTTCCTTTTGTTCTTGCGTTAAGTCGGGCCACGTTTTTTTAGCCCCTTCATAAGTAAGATATCTTAGATAGTCATCATCATTCGTGAATTCTTTCGGTTTCGGGAAAATAGGCAGAATAGGTTTATGCTCAATTGTATAAAATTCAACCTTATCACATATCTCCACCGTGTTACTCAAAGCTTCAGGCACATCGGCAAAGATTTCATTCATTTCTTCCCTCGTTTTAAACCACTCTTGCTTTGAATAAACCATACGGTTCGGATCATCCAAATCTTTACCTGTGCTCAAACAAATCAATCGATCGTGTGCTTCGGCATTTTCTTCATCCGTAAAGTGAACGTCATTGGTGCAAATAAGTTTCACTCCACACTTTTTACTCAATTCTATTAGTGCCGAATTGATTCGTTGTTGCAATTCATAAGCCTCATGATTGGCACGGGCAACAGTCGCTTTATGGCGCATCAATTCCAAATAATAATCATCACCAAAAAGATTCTTATACCATAGAACAGCCTCTTCAGCACCTTCCAGATCATCTTTTAATATCTTTTGAGGGACTTCTCCTGCAATACAAGCCGTACTTACAATCAAACCTTCATGATATTTTTCCAGTTCCACACGATCTGTACGAGGACGCAGATAATATCCTTCCGTCCACGATTTAGATACCAATTTGATTAAATTGTGATACCCCTTTTCGTTTTTAGCTAAAACGATAAGGTGATAACCACTCATATCTCCCTTTGACTTATCATGATCAGTGAGTCGACGATGTGCTACATACATCTCACATCCAATAATCAGCTTGAACTTTTTACTTTCGTCCTCAATGCCACTATTAATCTTCGTCACATAGTTCCATAATTCTTTTATTCCCATCATGCTACCATGATCGGTAAGGGCCAGACCCTTCATCCCGTTAGCCCTGGCCTTGTCTACAATCTTATCAATTGCGCATTGACCATCAAGCAACGAGTATTGAGAATGGACATGTAAATGAACAAAATCTTGCATAATATTACCTCCGTTAAAACAGGTATAAAGGTATAACATAAAAGGCATAAACACGAAAAAAAGAACAAAAGTTGCTGACTAATATCATTTTTTTGCGTTTTGTTTGTTACATAAATAAATTACAGCTACTTTTGCGAAACAAAAATAAGATATACATGAGCCGATTAAAAAAGCTAAAAAAGATAAGATTACATAGAGAAGGCACCCACACCCTATTGATAACCGGAGGTTCAATTGCATTGTTTAATGCCATTGTTTTCTTCCTTTTCGATACAAAAATTCCTTTTTTCTGCACACTTGCAATCAGCGTTTTCCTCTACTCATTAATGGTTAACTTTTTCCGTTGTCCAATCCGTTTATTCGGGAAAGACACAACAAATATTGTAGTAGCTCCGGCTGATGGAAAAGTTGTAGTTATTGAAGAAGTAATGGAAAATGAATATTTCCACGACAAAAGATTGATGATCTCTATTTTCATGAGTATTGTAAATGTGCATGCCAATTGGTATCCTGTTGATGGAGTGGTAAAAAAAGTGGAACACAAGAATGGTCGCTATCTACAAGCTTGGCTACCCAAAGCAAGTACTGACAACGAACGTTCAATGGTTGTCATTGAAACTCCGTCAGGCGTAGACGTTATGGCGCGTCAAATTGCAGGTGCTGTGGCACGACGAATAGTAACCTATGCAACTCCTGGAGAAGATTGTTACATTGATGAACATATGGGCTTTATTAAATTTGGTTCTCGAGTAGATGTTTATCTACCGTTAGGCACAGAAGTTTGCGTCAAACTAGAACAAAGCACTACAGGAGATCAGACGATCATTGCAAAATTGAAATCATAATAATGGCTAACTTCATAACAAAAAAAATTCCCAACACATTAACGTGTGGAAATCTTTTGTCCGGTGCAATAGCTACGGTACAAGCTCTGGAAGGAGACTTTGCTACAGCTTTTTTGTTTATTATTTTAGGCGCTGTTTTCGATTTCTTTGATGGCATGGCTGCACGAGCACTTGACGCACACTCTCCTATCGGAGGTGAATTAGACTCATTGGCCGATGACATCACTTTCGGCTTGGCTCCATCTGCTATGTTGTTCGCATTATTACAACAAATGCCTTATCCGGCATTCATGAAACCTATTGAAGGATATTTCCCTTACATTGCTTTTGTTATTGCTATCTTTTCAGCATTGCGATTAGCTAAATTCAATATTGACACCCGCCAGAAATGCTCATTCATAGGGTTACCTGTTCCGGCAAATGCTCTTTTTTGGGCATCGTTGATTGAAGGAGGAAGCGCTTATTTTACTTCAAGTTCACCCTATTACGTGATTCTTTTAGCAATAACAGCTTGCATTTTCTCAGGACTTCTAATTTCAGAGATTCCGATGTTCTCACTTAAATTCAAGAACCTAAAGTGGAATAACAATAAAATCAGTATCATATTCTTAGTCATTTGCATACCCATTCTTGCATTATTGAAAGATTTGTCTTTCACTGCTATTGTCTTATGGTACATTTTACTCTCACTATTCACACAAAAAAAGCAAAAGGCTGAAGAGTGAACTTTTTGGCATAGTTGTTGTTATTATAACAGGAAACATTAATTTATCATGGGTATATTTAGTTTTTTATTTACCATATTCTTCTTCATCATATTGATGGGATTATTTATAGTAGGTCGAGTGTTAAGAGCTATCTTCGGTATTCATAAAACAAGCAGTCAATATCGCAACGCACAAGAACAATCCGAATCTTCTGATAATTATGGATCGCAAAATGACTCCGGTAAGAATGAGAATGCTCAATTCACTGACGGAGGGAAGAAGAAAATGTACACAAAAGAGGATGGAGAGTATGTTGATTATGAAGAAATCAAAGATAAATGATCCAAACTTATTTATCTTTTCTTCTTAAAGAATTCTGTCATCAAGCGTCCTGCCTCATCTGACATAATACCTGACAATACTTCTGTTTTAGGATGAAGAATATTTTTCTCCAACAAATGGTATCCTCTTTTCTCGTCAATGGCAGCATACACCAAACGTCCTAATTGTGCCCAAGCCAGTGCTCCGGCACACATCACACAAGGTTCAAGCGTCACATACAAAGTACAATCCTTCAAATATTTTCCTCCTAATAGATTTTCAGCAATAGTTATTGCTTGCATTTCCGCATGTGCTGTCACATCCGTCAATCTCTCAGTCATATTATGCGCCCGTGCTATTATTTTTTGATTGCAAACAACGATAGCGCCAACAGGCACTTCACCTTCTTGCGCTGCTGCTATGGCTTCATTCAAAGCCTGTTTCATGAAATAACTATCATCAAATCCCATATTCTTGTACTTTTATTATACAAAAGTAATCTTATTATTTAATTTGTCATTATTTTTGCAAAAAACAATATATATGGCAGAGCATAATAAATTAGGACAAGCAGGAGAAGAGGAAGCCGTGCAATATTTAATTGATAATAATTACATCATACTTCATCGTAACTGGCGTACCGGCTCAAAAGAATTGGATATTGTAGCAAAAAAAGAAGGCGAGATTGTATTTGTAGAAGTAAAAACCAGAAGCAATGAATATTTCGCTAAACCGGAAGATGCCGTCACACCGAAGAAGATAAAAAATATAATGCTTGCTGCTCACAGCTACTTGAACAAGTATCAGGTTGATCTGGAACCAAGATTTGATATCATCACCGTAATGGGACAGAGAAATTGCTTCCATATAAATCATCTGGAGAATGCATTTGATTCACCGATATTTTAAATACAAGATATGAACTTCAACATCATACATAAAATTGAGACAACGTCTACCAACGACGAAATAAAATTACTGCTAAGTCAAGAAAACCCTCGTGAATTTACTACGGTATATGCCGACTTTCAAACTCAAGGAAGAGGACAAAGAGGCAATCAATGGAAAAGCACATGTGGACAGAATTTACTTTTCTCCACGTTGCTCAAGCCTCTGTTCTTGAAAGCCAACAAGCAATTCACCTTATCGCAAATAGCAGCTCTTTGTGTAAAAAAGACGCTTGATGAGTTTACGGAAGGAATAAGCATAAAATGGCCGAATGATGTGTACTGGCATGAAAAGAAAATATGTGGAATGCTGATTGAAATTGATTTGGCGGATGTTTACGTTGGAAGTTGCATTTTGGGAATTGGTATAAATATCAATCAAACCGACATGAATGGCTCGGGTCCGAACCCGATATCCTTAATTAAGATTATCAACAAGGAAGTGGATTTAAAACAAGTACTTGACTTGTGTTTGCAACATTTAGATGAATATTACACTCTATTGAAATCAGGAAACGAATCAAAAATACAAAAAGACTATTGCGAATCCTTGTTTCGAAAAGAAGGACTACATCCTTTTACCGATTCAACAGGAACATTCAATGCACACATTCAGCAGATTGATCCGAATGGGATGATGCATCTTCAATTAGAAAATGGTGAAATCAGACAGTATGCATTCAAGGAAGTAAAATATGCGATTGACAATAATAAAATATAAAAACATGGCAGAACAAATTACGATTACAGCTCAAAGTAAAGAAGAAAGATATAAAGAACTTTATACACAAGTAGAATCTGTTTTGTGCGGAGAAACAGATCTTATAGCCAACATGGCAAACATGACGGCTATGCTTAAAGAAGTATTTGATTTTTTATGGGTAGGCTTTTACTTGATCAAAGGTAACGAATTGGTTTTAGGTCCGTTCCAAGGACCGTTAGCTTGTACTCGCATCAAGTACGGACGTGGGGTATGTGGCACAGCATGGCAAGAAGAAACTACGCAGATTGTTCCCGACGTAAATTTATTTCCGGGACACATTGCATGCAGTTCTTCATCAAAATCTGAAATAGTCCTCCCATTTCATTTGAATAACATTCTGGCAGGAGTACTGGATATTGACAGCGACCAACTCAACACATTTGATCATACAGATAAGAAATGGCTCGAATCAATGATAAAATTTCTAGATAAAAAGCTGTAACCAATCTTATAAGAACTATAAGAGTCAGAGATTTGCGGTCCATCAAACCTCAACATTTAACCTTAATTGCCTCATCCTCACAGGATACAATTTCTTTAAACGCAATATATTTTGTATTTTTGCAAAATCAAAAATTAATTTATGTCACAACAAGGACTACCAACAGAATTAGGAACAGAAAAAGTAAGTAAACTCTTAATGAAATATGCTGTACCTGCAATCATTGCGATGACAGCATCTTCACTCTACAACATCATCGACAGTATTTTCATCGGACATGGTGTTGGGCCATTAGCAATATCAGGATTGGCTTTAACCTTCCCTTTAATGAATTTGGCTGCAGCCTTCGGATCATTGATTGGTGCAGGTGCAGCCACACTTACATCCGTACGCCTGGGACAAAAGGATTACGCTAGTGCCAATATTATTTTAGGAAACGTCGTCACCATGAATACGATTCTAGGTATCTCGTTCACTATTATAGGACTTATCTTTTTGGATCCTATTCTTCTCTTTTTCGGTGCATCGCCCCACACTCTTCCCTATGCTCACGACTTCATGACAATTATCTTATTAGGTAACGTTGTCACCCATATGTTTTTAGGATTGAATGCATTGCTTCGGTCGTCCGGCTATCCGCAAAGATCCATGTATGCTACAATTGGTACGGTATTGATCAACATCTGCCTCAATCCACTATTCATTTTCGTTCTGCATTTCGGAATTAAAGGAAGCGCACTTGCTACGGTCATCTCTCAATTTATCATGTTGTGCTGGCAAATACGCATTTTCAGTAATAAGAAGAATTTCATTCACTTTCAGAAAGGAACATTCAAATTACGTAAGAAGCTTGTCATTGATACATTATCTATCGGAATGTCCCCTTTTCTAATGAACTTAGCATCTTGTCTTATCGTCATTCTTGTCAACCAAGGATTAAAAAAATTCGGAGGTGATTTGGCTATTGGAGCTTTCGGTATTGTGAACCGTATCATCTTTATTTTCGTAATGATTGTATTCGGCTTTAACCAAGGCATGCAACCTATCGCCGGATATAATTTCGGAGCGAAACTTTATCCACGTGTGACCAATGTTTTAAAGATAACCATCATTTGTGCCACAGTCGTCACCTCTTGCGGATTCTTACTCGGAGAATTCATACCACATCTCGTTGCTTCGATATTCACTACTGATGATGAGCTGATCAGCCAGGCGGTGAATGGAATGAGAATTGTTATGATAACATTCCCTATAATAGGCTTTCAGATGGTGACAGCCAATTTCTTTCAAAGCATAGGCATGGCCAAAAAGTCTATATTCCTTTCACTCACAAGGCAAATGATCTTCTTGATTCCGGGATTATTAATCTGGCCGCATTTCTTCGGGTTAGATGGAATATGGATAAGTATGCCTGTTGGAGACGTGGCTGCAACTATCACTTCTGGAATCATGCTGTTTATACAATTCCGTAAGTTCAGAAAAGGGAACATCGTATCCGATATATAAGAACAACTCAAACAATATGATAAATATGAAGAATTATGTAATAAATATTGGTCGTGAACTTGGTAGTGGAGGGCGGGCCATTGGCAAAATATTAGCAGAGAAGCGCAGTTTAAAATACTATGATAAGGAACTGATAAATATTGCCGCTCAGAAAAGTGGATTGAGTAAAGAGTTTTTCGAAAAGGCTGATGAAAATGCAGACCATAACGTAGGTGGAGGCATCTTCGGATTGCGTTTTCCATTTTATCCTACCGATATTATGAATAACAATGTCCTCAATAATGAGAACCTATTTAAAATACAAAGCGACGTCGTTAAAGAACTGGTAGAAAACGACTCCTGCCTTTTCGTTGGCAGATGTACAGACTATATACTAAGAGACAATCCCAACTGTGTCAATGTTTTTATTACAGCCGATAAGAAGGACCGCATTACACAAATCATGGAAAATTATGAGATCTCTGCAGAAAAAGCAGAAGAACTAATGATAAGAACAGACAAGAAACGGGCTGCATTCTACAACTATTATAGCCTTAAAACTTGGGGAGCAGCCAAAAGTTACCATTTGTGTATCAACTCGTCAACACTAGGTATTGAAAAAACAGTTGAGTTCATCGATCACTATATCGACCTAAAATTAAAGAAATAATTGAAAAGGGCATATCTAAAAAGACATGCCCTCTATTATTCTTATGTATTTATCAAATCTATATTCCCGCTATCAACAAGACCAATTGTCCTACCAATATACGTAGAAACATCGTTAATGGGTAAACGGTTGAATAACCTACAGCGGGAGCATCACTGGCACTGACCTGATTAGCGTACGCCAAAGCAGGAGGATCAGTCATTGATCCCGATAACAAACCAATAAGTATAAAATAGTTTGTCTTATAGAATACTCTTCCACAGATTCCCACAATCATTAATGGAATCACAGTAATAAGTAAACCGATCAGAACATAAAGTAAACCATCTCCATGAACAACAGTATCAAAGAAATTGGCACCGGCTTCTATACCAACACTCGCAAGGAATAACGTTATACCTACTTCGCGCAACATTAAATTGGCACTCTGTGTTGTATAAGTAACCAATTTGATTTTGTATCCGAATCTACCGATCAAAATAGCAACCACAAGCGGTCCACCCGCCAATCCCAGTTTGACAGGCGTTGGCATTCCGGGAAAACTAATGGGAAGACAACCTAGCAATATTCCAAAAAAGATACCGACAAACACCGTGATAATGTTCGGTTCATTTAATCTTTTCAAAGAATTGCCGAGTACTGTAGCAACACGCTCCACTGCATCCAATGATCCAACGACCATCACACGATCACCAACCTGTAACGTTAAATTAGGGTTAGCAAACAAATCCATACCGGATCTGTTAACACGTGTCACGTTCACATTATACATTGCACGAAAGTTCATAGCTCCCAAACGCTTACCGTTAATTTCAGTTTTTGTAACCAATATACGACGCGAAACCATAGGAGCATCCTGGTTATCCCATTCAACATCCGTTTTGCGACCGATAAAAGCAACAATAGCTTCGGCATCCTGCTCGGAACAAGTGACTAACATTTCATCACCTTGATTGAGGATCGTGTCATTATTAGGAATACTTACTTCTCCCTCTTTGCGAATACGAGAACAGACTAATGAACGCCCCAGAAAATTACTTACGGTCGTAAGTGTCTTCCCAAAAATGGCCTCATTATGTACTTCAAGCTGCAACATCATCGGCTTTTGATGAGTACCTTCCGTCTCTTCATTCCATTTTTTCTCTTCCTCATTAAAATCAATATGAAAGATATAACGAATAGCGATCGTGGTCGCAATAATTCCCACGACACCTAGAGGATAAGCACAAGCATATCCCAATGCAACCTGCGGCCCATGATAATTAAGCTGTGTTAATGCCTCTTGTGAAGCACCAAGTCCGGGAGTATTCGTTACAGCACCATACATGATACCCATGATCATCGGTAACTGGATCCTTCCATTCCATATAAAATAACACGCTATGGCAACCGCCAAATTGAGGAGCACAATGCATACAGCTAGAAAGTTAAGCGACATTCCACCCTTCTTGAAAGAAGAAAAGAATGACGGTCCCACTTGCAAACCAATGCAAAAAACAAAAATTATCAATCCGAAATCACGAATAAAATGAAGGATTTCAGAATTGGCAGTAAAGCCGAAATGTCCCATAATAATACCAACGAACAAAACGAACGTCACTCCCAACGATATGCCGGCAATTTTCACTTTTCCCAACATGACTCCCAGCGTTATGACAAACGCATATAAGAAGACAATATGGGCCACAGAATCCGGCTTCCATAGTAAATCAAGTATCCAATCCATAAGGGTCCTAATTATTTTAAGGTTTGGCAAAAATAAAAAATATTTCTCTTTTATTATAACATGTTGACAAAATATTTAGCACAAAACTTTCTTTTCTTAATATGATCTTATATATTTGCTAAAAATACTCGTTACAAAACTTCTAATATATAAACACCAAATTATGGCAGGAAGAGATAATTTATTTCTAGAATTTCCTCCGGTTAGCACTCAGGAATGGCTTGATAAGATAACTATCGACTTAAAGGGCGCAGATTTTGAGAAGAAACTGGTTTGGAAAACCAATGAAGGCTTTAAAGTGAAACCTTTCTACCGCTCCGAGGATCTTAAAGATCTACCTGTAGCAAATGCTTTACCCGACAGATTTCCATATTTAAGAGGAAATCGTAAGGATTCGAATAGTTGGTTTGTACGCCAGACTATCCATGTAACAGATGCCGCACATGCCAATGCCAAAGCCATTGAAATACTATCAAAGGGAGTGGACTCCATTGAATTTGAATTAGAAGATGTTAAAGTATCCGATGCTTTTATCAAGAACTTGCTGCAAGGCATCTACCCGACAGCTATTGAACTTAATTATAGTGTCGCTCCGGGATCAGAAACAAGTTTCTTAAAGATCTTGGCAAACTATTATCAAGAATCCGGAATTAACAAAGAAGAAATCAGAGGTTCACTCAATTATGACCCGATAAAACATATTTTACAAGAAGGAGGCGATCCTACTGCATTTACAGATGTAGCAACAGAGCTCATTCATCTTTCAAAAGACTTTCCCCTGTTTCGAGTTATCTGCATAAATTCAGATTTACTGAACAATGCAGGAGCATATATTTATCAAGAACTGGGATATGCTTTGGCATGGGGAGCACACTATTTGAAACTATTAACCGAAGCCGGACTTCAAGCGGAAGAAGTTGTGTCAAAGTTTGCTTTTCGTTTTGGCGTAAGTTCCAATTATTTTATGGAAATAGCTAAATTCCGTGCAGCACGTTTACTTTGGAGTGATATTGTAAATGCTTACGGTGTGAATAGTGAAGGATGTGCTAAAATGCATATACATGCCACAACTACCCAATATAATCAAACATTGTTTGATTCCTATGTGAACCTGCTAAGATCGCAAACAGAAGCAATGAGTGCCACTTTAGGGGGCATTGACTCTATGACCGTAACGCCCTTTGACGCAACTTACGAAAGCTCCAATGAACTTTCCGAACGTTTGGCACGTAACCAACAATTATTGCTTAAAGAAGAAGCACATTTTGATAAAGTCGTAGATCCGGCAGGAGGATCCTATTATATTGAAAACCTAACAGCTTCACTTGCACAAGAAGCATGGAAACTCTTCCTTGATGTGGAAGATAAAAAAGGCTTTTACGAAAATGTAGTTAACGGCACCATTCAACAAGCCGTAAACGAAGTAAGTAACAAACGCCACCTAGCACTTGCTCAAAGGAAAGAAACCTTGTTGGGAACAAACCAATTTCCTGATTTCAAAGAAAAATCGGATGGCAGAAAGCCAACCGTTCCGCATCATATCAACAGAGGACACATCCCCGTTTTGAATATAAAACGAGAAGCAAGCGATTTTGAGAAGACCCGTTGCAATACCGAACTTTCCGATCATACACCCAAAGTCTTTATGCTGACTATCGGGAGCCTTTCCATGCGTTTGGCTCGTGCGCAATTCTCTTGCAATTTTCTAGCTTGCGCAGGATATGAAGTTATTGATAACTTAGGATTCAGCACTGTAGAAGAAGGAGCAAAAGCTGCAATCGAATCAAAGGCGGACATTGTAGTATTATGCTCCAGTGATGAAGAATATGCGACATATGCTATTCCGGCATTCAACGCATTAAAGGATAAAGCCATTTTTATTGTTGCCGGCAATCCTCCATGCATAGATGAATTAAAAGCTGCCGGAATAAACTATTTTATTCATACGCGCAGTAATATTTTGGATACATTGAATGAATTAAATGAAAAGTTAGGTATAACTAAATAAATCCTTATGAAACCAGATTTCAAATCAATAAATATATTTGCCCAATCCGCGCTGAAAAATGGCAAGGTTGGACAAAAAGACAATGACACAAAATCTAATTGGGAAACACCGGAACACATTCAAGTTAAACCTGTTTATACCAAAGAAGATCTTGAAGGGATGGAGCACCTCCATTACGCAGCAGGTATTCCTCCCTATTTGAGTGGCCCTTACTCCATGATGTATGCTTTCAGACCTTGGACAATTCGCCAATATGCCGGATTTTCCACCGCCGAAGAATCCAATGCATTTTATCGCCGGAATTTAGCATCCGGTCAGAAAGGTCTTTCCGTAGCATTTGACCTTGCTACACACCGCGGGTATGATCCTGATCACCCTAGAGTATTCGGTGATGTCGGTAAAGCCGGAGTGTCAATCTGTTCGCTTGATAACATGAAAACACTCTTTGACGGCATTCCTCTTAATAAAATGTCCGTATCAATGACCATGAACGGAGCTGTACTGCCGATCATGGCTTTCTATATCAACGCAGGTCTGGCGCAAGGAGCTAAACTTGAAGAAATGGCAGGTACAATACAAAATGACATATTAAAAGAATTCATGGTGCGTAATACTTATATCTATCCGCCTGAATTCTCCATGCGTATAATCAGCGACATTTTCACCTACACGTCAAAATACATGCCGAAGTTCAACAGTATTTCCATCTCAGGATATCACATGCAAGAAGCCGGTGCTACTGCTGATATTGAATTAGCCTACACTTTGGCTGATGGATTGGAATACTTGAGGGCAGGCATAAACGCCGGCATTGATATTGATGCATTTGCGCCACGTTTATCTTTCTTTTGGGGAATAGGCACAAATCATTTTATGGAAATAGCCAAGATGCGTGCAGCTCGAATGTTGTGGGCAAAAATAATTAAACAATTCAATCCCAAGAATCCCAAATCATTGGCACTGCGTACGCACTGTCAAACATCAGGATGGAGCCTTACAGAGCAAGACCCCTATAATAACGTAGGACGTACCTGCATTGAAGCTATGGCAGCAACATTGGGAGGCACACAATCATTACACACCAACGCACTTGACGAAGCAATCGCATTGCCTACAGATTTTTCCGCTCGTATCGCTCGCAATACACAGATTTATATTCAACAGGAAACGAACATATGTAAAGGCATTGATCCTTGGGCAGGTTCATACTACGTAGAATCTCTTACCAATGAAATTGCTCACAACGCATGGAATCATATTCAAGAAATAGAAAAGTTGGGAGGAATGGCTAAAGCCATTGAAACCGGTATCCCTAAAATGCGTATTGAAGAGGCAGCAGCGCGTACACAAGCAAGAATTGACTCAGGTCAACAAACCATTGTGGGTGTCAATAAATACAAATTAGACAAAGAAGCACCTATAGACATTCTGGAGATTGACAATTCGGCAGTGCGTGTAGAACAAATCACACGACTGAATGAACTGAAAGCTCATCGTGATCAAAAGAAAGTAGACGAAGCTCTTTCCGCACTTACTCATTGCGTAGAAACCAAAGAAGGGAACTTACTGGACTTATCGGTAAAAGCGTCAGCTTTAGGTGCCACATTAGGAGAAATCAGTTATGCCTGCGAAAAAGTAGTAGGGAGATATAAAGCAATCATAAGAACAATATCAGGAGTGTATTCATCTGAAAGCAAAAACGATGCAGATTTTCATCATGCACAAGAACTGTGTGAAGAATTTGCACAAAAAGAAGGAAGGCAACCAAGAATCATGATTGCCAAAATGGGACAAGACGGTCACGACCGAGGTGCGAAAATTGTAGCAACAGGCTACGCGGACGTCGGTTTTGATGTGGATATGGGCCCTTTGTTCCAGACTCCGGCTGAAGCAGCCAGAGAAGCCGTAGAAAATGATGTAAATGTAGTAGGAGTATCTTCACTAGCGGCAGGTCATAAGACATTAATTCCACAAATTTTAGAGGAATTAAAGAAATTAGGAAGAGAAGACATTGTAATCATTGCCGGTGGCGTAATTCCTCCTCAAGATTACGAATACCTCTATAAATGTGGGGTTGCAGCAATCTTCGGTCCTGGTAGTCCGGTTGCAAAATCGGCTTGTCAAATACTCGAAATACTCCTAGGAGAGTAATGTTACAGCCAAAAGAGTTAAAAAGAATAAATAAATCATGACAAAGAGTACAACTTATCAAGATTGGACGTAACTTTGTCATGTTTTAATAAAAAGCATTTGTAATACAATTTAAAAACAAAGAAAATGAAAAAGTTAGTATTTATGTTCGTTGCTTTCGCAGCAATTTCTTTAGCTTCTTGTGGTAATAAATCAGCTGACAAATCTGCAGCTAAAGACTCTGATTCTATCGCAGCAGCTCAATCTGTTGATACAACTAAGAAAGATTCTGCAGCTACTGATTCTGCCGCAGCTAAAGCTCCTGCTGATTCTGCAGCTCAACAAGCTCAACCAGCTAAATAATTGCTTGTCAGTAACAACTGAAAAGAGAATTGAAGCCAGCAAACGCCTAGTGCGTTACACTGGCTTTTTTTATGCCCAAAAATTACTTAAGGTTAAAGGACTATCCTATCTTACACTCTTCTTTTTTACGCTAAATTCTAGTCCACAAACAACCATACAGTCACAACTCAGCAAGCCATTACTAAAAAAGTAAAATACACTCTATAATGTCTCCCCAAAAGGTGAACATCCATAATTAGGCTTTAAATGCATTCTAGAAGCAAAAAAGAGCTTAGGTAGTACCATTGGTATTCTTAAAGGAGAACTTGTTATATACGTCCATTACAAAGACATTTCATTAATATCTTCTTAGGAGAGGTTTATCTGATAACAAAGGAAACGTACTTCTATTTCTACAAATCCCCTTACAATTCGTTGTCAAGTAAATATAACCATGTGTCACTCTTCCTAATTATTTTATGGTGTAATAATCAAAACCATATCCCAATATCAGTACTAAAATGATAGCTACAAGTGAAATTATTTTAATGAGTACCTGATATTTTTGATTAGGCATAAAAGTAGCGAAGCTATTCATTAATATTACTAGCATAAACCGCAATGTGTTATCTTTAGTCTGCGGAAAGATAAATACAACCATAACGAGTATAAATAAGTCAACCACAAGGATTGCTTCCGCATTGTACGTATATCTTTTTATTCTTAGTTTCATTATTTTTCCTATTATTAGAAGGGCAAATATATTTAATAAATTTCCAACACGCATAAAAAATGTTACCATCATTTTCTCTTATGTTACAAATTTCTTTTATAAAAAGTGTATTTCTAAATACTATGACTCATATTTTAATTGATAAAAGGAAAAAAGTTGGGAAAACTTCTAAGAACGGCAGATATTAGTAAAAGATAACAAAGAGTTATAAACAGCGTTTATAAACAAAAAGAAACGAGGGGAGTAATCAATGTTGATTTACTCTCCTCGTTCTTATAAAATGGCGACTACCTACTCTCCCACTGTTACGCAGTACCATCGGCGTGATCAGGCTTAACTTCTCTGTTCGGAATGGGAAGAGGTGGAACCCTGATGCTATA
>Ga0302262_10000022_pt1 | contig 81577 bp, 74 predicted proteins | sample II_Fen_E3_4_FD_194557 | JGI IMG/M metagenome (GOLD analysis project Ga0302262, IMG submission 194557) | Peat permafrost microbial communities from Stordalen Mire near Abisko, Sweden - II_Fen_E3_4 | ecosystem: Environmental > Terrestrial > Soil > Wetlands > Permafrost | place: Sweden: Abisko...
TCTCGTAATAATCTCGAACTACTTCCAAGCGATACGATTCATCGTAGATCTGATTCTTTCTTTTTTTCTCCATTTTCTTATACTTTTTTATTGGTTTCAGCTGTAAACCATATTCAGTATAAGACACCAATTTGCGAAAAGCCTTATAGCAAACGGTAGAATGCTCACATGGAACAGATAGATTGCATAGTGGGGATTAAAATGATTTGTTCTATTAGACACTTCGGATATGCCGTAGGATGGAAATAAAGAATGTTTATGGAAGATCGTATCACAATGGATTATCGTATATCAGCTTTATGCAAGAAAAAGGGATATATCAAACGATATATCCCTTTTCTGTGTGCACCCTTAGGGATTCGAACCCTAGACCCACTGATTAAGAGTCAGTTGCTCTACCAACTGAGCTAAGAGTGCCTTACATGAAGACCTTTATATTTTTGTGCACCCTTAGGGATTCGAACCCTAGACCCACTGATTAAGAGTCAGTTGCTCTACCAACTGAGCTAAGAGTGCATTGCTTTTCTTATTTGCGGTTGCAAAGGTAGACTTTAATTTTTATTTGAGCAAATATAATTGTTGTTTTCTTCATTATCTCCACTTGATATTTATTCAAATTCATAAAAAGCAGATGGGGTAGTTCTTTTTAAAGGTGTTATTTCTAAACCCTTTCCTATAGTTATTCCCTTTTCTTGTAGAGCAAGCTCCATTGTTTTGTATGCTAATTGCGGATGGTTATTATCCTTACTTAAGTGGCATAGCCATACCTGTTTTAACTTTGGTGTGATGTGGTCAGCTAGGAAGTTGGCAGTTTCTGTATTACTTAGATGACCGTTCGGACCGGTAATTCGCTCTTTCAAGTAAGCAGGGTAAGTGCCCATGCGCAACATTTCTTCATCATAGTTTGCTTCAAGTATCAAGTAATTTGCTTTACAAATATATTTCGCAGCAGTTTCGGTGATATGTCCCAAGTCCGTCAAGAAACAAAATGTTTTATCATCAATTTCGATACAATAGCCCACATTGTCCGTACCATCATGTGGAACTTCAAATGCTGTGATTTTAAAATCTTCTATTTCAATCGGTTCTTCTTTGTTAATATATCTCACACACGATACTAATTTCTCAGTAATGCGGTGGTTCTTGTTTATTCCGGCGTGAACTTCGGGAGTTGTATATACAGGGATATGCAATCCTTCACCGAAAGAAGATACCGATTTTATATGATCAGCGTGATCATGTGTAATCAGTAGAGCACGGATATCAGTGATAGAGACATTAATGTTCTTTAAATTCTTCTTAACTGTGCGCGCACCTATTCCTGCATCAATAAGTATGCCGTATGTTTCTGTGCCAAGATAATAACAATTTCCGCTACTTCCACTGGCAAAGCTGATAAAGTTTATTTTCATTATTTTTTCATTCCTAAATCTGGTTTTATACAAAACCACTGCAAAAGTATCTTTTTTATTCCTCTTTTACAACTAATTTTTTCATGCCGGACGTCATATATGAGTGTAGCTTCTCATCTTTCCCTACATATATCAAGTAAACCTCAATATTTCTATGTTGCCTCAAAAAAGGTATGGACTTTTCTATTCCATTGACCATAAATACTTTTGCGTAGGCATCGGCTGTCATACAGTCCTCGGCAATTACGGTTGACGACAATACACTATGTTGAACAGGTTGTCCTGAATGTGGATCAATAATGTGTGCATATTTTTTACCGTTTTTGTAATAAAACTTTCGGTAATTTCCGCTGGTAGCCATAGAACAGTCCCTAACCTTTAAAACCGCTTGCAATTGATCGTCTATCTCGTCAGAACCATCTATGGGTTTATCAATGCCAATTCTCCAATACCTGTCTTTATTATTTTCTTTTGTCGGAGCATATCCATGTGCATCTATTTCTCCACCTATTTCTACAATATAATTCTTGATTCCTTTACTTTCTAATAAATTAGCTACGACATCCACTCCGAATCCTTTGGCAATGCCACTATAGTCAAGCATGACGCGTGGGTCTTTTTTTACTATCTTTCCGTTTACGATGCTTATCTTGTCATATCCTACAAATTGCCGTAAGCTGTCAATGGTATGTTGATTTACGTTCTTATAGTTCTTGAAACCAAATCCCCAGGCATTGACTAGTGGAGCCACGGTTGTATCAAAAGCTCCATTGCTTATTTTCGAAACTTCTTTAGCCTTGTTAAAGACGGTGATGAAGTAAGGATCAAGAGTGACAGGTATGTTACGATTTATTTTTGAAACGAGAGAGGTATCATTGAACATCGATAAAGAGCCGTCAACTTTACGAAGTTCACTTTCTATGTCGGTTTTGTAATCGGTTCCACTTTGATAAGTTATATGATAAATAGTTCCGAAAATAGTTCCTTCATCATGTTGATATGGCCTCTTATGGCTGAGTATAGCAAACACAGATAGGATACAAATTGCGAGTACTGCAAGAATAATATCCTTTTGTGAGTTGCCCTTTTTCATGATCATTATTATTTATTTTCTAAGATATGTTCCATCAAAATTTTAAGACCTATGCCTATTAGAATTAATCCTCCCCATAACTCCATATGCCAATTTCTTTTTTTACCGAAGAATATACCGAAGAATAATCCACCAAGTGAAAAAACAAAAGTTACAAATCCGATGATGCTTATGGCAGGAGTAAGTTTCTCTACTGAATTCATATTCAGGCATGCAAATGAGACACCTATAGCTAGAGCGTCAATACTAGTTGCTATTGCCAAGGTAAAAACTACTTTAGGTTTGGATGGATCATAATTACGTTTGTCTTCTTCGCTCCGAAATGATTCACGGATCATATTTATGCCGAGGAATGCCAGTATAGCAAACGCAATCCAATGGTCAATATCTTCAATGAGATGAGAAAAATTTCCTGCAATGGTACAACCTATTATCGGCATAGCGGCTTGAAACATGGCAAAGGTCAATGACATGAACAGGATTGTTCGCCATTCAACCCGTTTAAGGATAATTCCGCTTGCGACGGACACTGCCAGGCAATCCATAGCAAGTCCGATTGCCAGTATCCATATATCAAGTATGTTCATGATTTAATATGGTAACTTATAATAAATAGAATAGGTAAATCCATAATTGTTATTTCTGTTTTGCCCGAATCCCGGAATATACCATGGAGCTCCTTCGCTGGTTCCATTCGCTTTAATTCGTGTGCAATAACGAACTGTCCATCCCATCATTAGATTTTTATAAACATGCACTCTTATTCCGCAGACCAATTCATACCACATTGCTGTGGTCGATGCATTGTCTATTTTCAGAGGAACAGTTCCTCCCCATATTCCATCAGTAAGTCCGGCGGTATTTAAACTATAATTAAATTTGGACATACCGTAGCGAAAGCCTACAAACAAATGACTTTCACTTTTCGTTTTGTGTTTGATTTTATAGTTCATTCCAATGCGGAAATATGGAGCTGACGCAGTATATGTAGAGCCATTCTTTGTATAGTCAGTCTTTCCGTATCCTAATTCGAAGACAGGGAAAAAGCGATTCTTTAAGTTTATATCTGCACTTACTTCATATGCATCATAGTGACTTCCAAGAAAATGATTTCCAATGCCATAAAGGTCCGCACCAATATAAACGCCATTGAAAAGTGGAAACTTCAATGTGTCTTTTTTGGCAGATTCAGCTTTACGCTGGGCAAGCCGTTCCTGTTGGGTCATAACCTTCACTTTGTGTGGAGTGTGTGACTTCGTCTGCGATGGTGCTGGTGCTTGTGCTTTCATTGTAAGTATAATGAAAAACATCATGATCATCAATAAACTATTTCGCCACATAATAGAGCCGTAAATTTTCTGTTTCAACTTCCCTAACATTCTTACTTATTATATTCATGTAACTGATGAAATGATGTGTTATGGTTGCATTGCTGATATTGTAATACATGACACTTCCTTGATCCATGGAAAGGAAATGTGCCCACGCATTATATTTTACAACTAATGTGTCACTTACAAAGTTCTTGGCGCCTTTCCTTAGGATAAAAACGGTTGAATCAGCAGTGTAACTAAGAGGTAAAGAATATGCTGATGTGGTACTATCTTTTGCTGATCCTAAAACAGAATCAGTTTTTAGTGCGTAAATATTTAATGTATCAGACACACCCATATTCACAGTTGATGTATCTGTTCTTCTATAAAAAGTCAGCTTCATCTGAGTTCGGCTTACGCTTGTCTCATATTCTTCCTCGCAAGCTGACATGATTATTGCGATTATTACTAGAGTCCACACCAGAAGTTTTTTCATATGAAGTCTTAAATTTCTTTTTCGATTTGATAACTATTTCGTCCGGTAGCATTACGTGAAATCAATTCTCCTAAGAATCCAGCTACAAATAATTGTGTACCAAGAATCATTCCGGTAAGCGCTAAATAGAAATAGGGAGTATCAGTGACCAAACGTTCAGGCATATGATTGAATATAGCCCATAATTTATTAGCTCCAACCACTACTACGGCAATAAAGCTTATAATGAACATTACTGATCCCAAGAAACCGAAGATATGCATCGGCTTTACTCCGAATTTTGAAAGGAACCATAAGGAGATAAGGTCGAGATAGCCATTGAAGAAACGGTTTAAACCTCCAAATTTTGTCTTTCCGTATTTACGGGCTTTATGGTGAACCACCAATTCGCCTATTTTGTCGAATCCTGCATTCTTTGCCAAATAAGGAATGTAGCGATGCATCTCGCCGTATACCTCTATATTTTTCACTACGTCAATTCGATAGGCTTTCAGTCCGCAATTGAAGTCATGCAGATTATTAATACCACTTACTTTTCGGGCTGTGGCATTAAATAATTTAGTGGGTAACGTTTTTGAAATAGGATCATATCTTTTCTTTTTCCATCCGGAAACCAAATCATACCCTTCATCTTTGATCATGTGATATAATGTTGGAATTTCTTCAGGGTTGTCTTGTAGATCTGCATCCATAGTGATTACTACATCACCCATAGCCTTCTGAAAGCCGCAAAATAAAGCGGCGCTTTTACCGTAGTTGCGACGGAACTTTATTCCTTTCACATTCGAATGTGAATTTTGAAGGCTTTCAATAGTTTTCCATGAATCATCCGTACTTCCATCATTAACAAAAACCACTTCGTATGAAAAGTTGTTTGCATTCATTACATCATTGATGCTTGCATATAATTCGGGGAGCGATTCTGCTTCATTATATAAAGGTACTACTACTGATATATCCATAATTTATTTTATAATGTTTTCTTACTTTTTTTTACAAATAAAGCAATTGGCAACGCCATTAAAGCTCCATAGATCACATTCTGTGAAAGTAATTGCATAACTAATTGAATCGGTGTTAGCGACGACACTATCGCAATTCCTTGAGTTATTTGGTCAGCCACCTGTTTGGTTGGGTATCCAGGGATATTTGTCTTACTAAAGGTTGTTACTGCGTTTTGATAGAAGCTTAAAGCTAAACCGTTGTCTATGAATCTGAAATAAATATAGTGTGCAACTGCAACTAATAATCCTGCAAACATAAACATGAAAGTTGTGAATATCCAGGCTTGTCCAAAACTAATGACTCCATTTAATTTGTTGTCGCGATAGGATTTTGTGAGGTAGTATCCATAAAAGGGTACTGCTATTGTGGCGATCGTAAATATAAACTCAAGTATGTGGATATAAATTCCAAGTGGAAAGAATATAAACTTTATTATCCAAAAGACGCCCATGAATGTACCGTATTGCATGGCATAGGCTTGCATGTTGTTTTGATTTTCCTTCATTCTACGCTATTTATTTCAGGTGCAAAAATAAGACAAAAAGCACTATTACAGCAATCTTTCATGAATAAATTCGCGTTTACTTGAAAAAACTTCGATAATTGCTTGCAAATTCAAAAATATGAAGTACCTTTGCACACGCAAATTCGAAATGGGTAAGTCCTATACGGTCAGCTCCCTGCAAATTCCCCCAGGGCTTGATCGCAGCAAGGGTAGTTGGTTGTAGCGGCGCGATATAGATCGCTTACCCACCCGCCTCTTTAGCTCAGTTGGCCAGAGCACGTGATTTGTAATCTCGGGGTCGTTGGTTCGAATCCGACAAGAGGCTCAAAAAAATTTAGAAGCTCAGTCAATGTTTGGCTGGGCTTTTTTTGTACATTAGCATTATAGTAAACTTTTGAGACATGCCAACATTTTTTCAAGTAATTGAGTTTTTAGGCACATTCGCCTTTGCCATTAGTGGCATACGGCTTGCTTCGGCCAAACAGTTTGACTGGTTTGGTGCCTATGTTGTAGGACTTGCTACAGCAATTGGTGGTGGAACGCTTCGCGACCTGCTATTGGGTGTAACTCCATTTTGGATGACAAATTCCGTGTATCTAATTTGTTCAGCTTTTGCCCTGATTTCGGTTATCTTTTTGGGTAAATGGATTATCCGTATGGATGTTACATTTTTTATATTTGACACCATCGGATTAGCATTGTTTACAGTTGTGGGAGTTGGCAAAACCATCTCTTTGGGATATCCGTTTTGGGTAGCAATTATTATGGGATGCCTGACGGGAGCAGCAGGAGGTATTATCAGAGATATACTTATTAATGAAATACCTCTTATTTTCCGGAAAGAGATTTATGCAATGGCTTGCGTTATTGGTGGTGTTATTTATTGGCTGTGTTATCATATTGGTGTGCCTCCTATTTTCACTCAACTTATAAGTGGTTTGGGGGTATTCGCCGTGAGGCTGATTGCAGTCAAATTCCGTATAACTTTACCTATTTTGAAAGGAAAAGAAAATAACAACTAAATATGAGAATGGAATGATGGGGTGAAAACTGTTATTCATGTAACGCTATCAATTAAATATTAGTTTTCACCCTTTTTTTTACTTATTTTCCACCCGTGCCGCCCCTTTTTATTTATTAAACTTGCAACAGATAAAAATATAAACGGTCACAACGAATTAAAAAAGAAAGGGTACGATCATGGAAAATTTGAAATTTGAAAAAGATTTAGTGGGTATGCAGAAGGAACTTTTACAGTTTGCAATTAAGTTGACTTCTGATAGAGAGAACGCAAATGATCTTTTACAAGAAACCTCTCTTAAAGTTCTGGATAATCAAGATAAGTATACGGTTGAGACTAACTTCAAAGGATGGGTCTATACAATAATGCGTAACATCTTTATTAATAACTATAGAAAGGTTATGAGAGACCAGACTTTTGTGGATCAAACAGATAATTTGTATCATTTGAACAAAGTGCAAGATCCCGGGATAGATTCTACAGAAAGCAATTATGATATGAAAGAATTGTATCGTTTGGTCAATTCTTTACCGCAAGAATATAAGAAACCATTTTCAATGCATGTTTCAGGATATAAATATCGCGAGATAGCTAATGACTTGAATCTTCCGTTAGGTACGGTAAAAAGTAGAATCTTTTTCACCCGCCAACGCTTGAAAGAACAATTAAAGAGTTACATGTAAGATATTTTTTAATTTTCAATAGGTATACTGATAGGCTTGTTGCTAATACGAGGGTATTGCAACAAGTCTTTTTTTTATAATTATACATATAGAATTTTGTTTTTGATTTTCTTTTTCTATATTTGCTTCATTATCATGATCTAACATTTTTAATACTATGGGAAGAAAAATCAAATTTAGTCTGGTCTATCGCGATATGTGGCAATCATCCGGTAAATACCAACCTCGTGCTGATCAATTGGCAAAGGTAGCTCCATTGATAATTGATATGGGATGTTTTGCCAGAGTTGAAACAAATGGAGGAGCCTTTGAGCAAGTAAATTTACTTTATGGCGAAAATCCTAATACTGCGGTACGTACTTTTACCAAACCTTTTAACGACGTTGGCATACAGACACACATGCTCGATCGCGGTCTCAACGGATTACGTATGTATCCGGTACCTGCTGACGTACGTAGATTGATGTATAAGGTTAAACATGCACAAGGAGTTGACATCACTCGTATATTTTGTGGTTTGAATGAAGTTCGTAATATCATTCCATCCATTAAGTATGCTAACGAAGCAGGTATGATACCACAAGCAACACTTTGCATTACGCATTCACCAGTCCACACCATTAAATATTATGCCGATATAGCGGATAAATTAATTGCAGCCGGAGCTCCTGAAATATGTTTGAAAGATATGGCAGGTATCGGTCGCCCGGTTTTCTTAGGTCTTCTCACAAAAGCCATTAAAGAAAAACATCCTGACATTATTATTCAATATCATGGACATAGCGGTCCCGGATTATCAATGGCTTCAATCTTAGAAGTTTGTCGTAACGGTGCTGACATTATAGATGTTGCCATGGAACCTATGGCATGGGGAAAGGTCCATCCTGATGTTATTTCTGTACAGGCTATGCTTAAGGATGCAGGTTTTGATGTACCTGAAATTAATATGAATGCTTATATGCGGGTACGGGCAATTACTCAAGAGTTTATTGACGATTTCTTGGGCTATTTTATGAATTCTACCAATAAGGAATGTTCGTCTCTGTTGCTGGCTTGTGGATTACCTGGAGGAATGATGGGATCTATGATGTCAGATTTAAAAGGAGTTCATTCCGGAATTAATATGATATTGAAAAGCCGCAACGAGTCTGAATTGACGATAGATGATTTGCTTGTAAAATTGTTTGATGAAGTTGCTTATGTTTGGCCCCGTTTAGGTTATCCACCTTTAGTTACTCCATTTAGCCAGTATGTAAAGAATATAGCATTGATGAATCTTTTACAAATGGCCAAAGGTGAATCCAGATGGTCTATGATTGATTCACATGCGTGGGATATGATATTGGGTAAAAGTGGTAAACTGCCCGGAGAGTTAGATCCTGAAGTAATATTATTAGCAAAAGAGAAGGGATATGAATTTACTGACGCAGATCCACAAGCATTCTTCCCTGATCAATTGGATGAGTATCGAAAAGAGATGGATGAAAATGGTTGGAATTATGGACCTGATGATGAAGAACTCTTTGAATTGGCTATGCATGATCGTCAATATCGTGATTATAAGAGCGGTTTGGCCAAACAACGTTTTGAAGCAGATTTGCAACAAGCAAAGGATGCAGCATTAGCAAAGAACGGATTTGATGAAGAGCAAATAAAAAAGATGAAAGAGGCGAGGGCTGAACCTGTAATTGCAGATGAGAGAGGACAAGTGTTGTGGGAAGTGGATGTTAATGCTCCTTCTCAGCCACCTGTAATCGGGCAAAAGTTTCTTCCCGGAGAGCTGTTCTGCTATATCTCTACTCCATGGCACACTTTTGATAAAGTAGATTCTAACTTCTCAGGTCGAATTGTGGAGATCTGTACAAAGCAGGGACAATATGTAGAGAAGGGGGATATACTTGCCTATATTCAACGTGAAGATTTTGTTGCATGAATCGGTTTCCTTGAAATGCAATTGTAATAGAATAAAAAGAAAAGTTTCAAAAGTTGACATGAGATACTAAGAAGTTATAACTTGTAAGTGAAATAATAAAAGAGCCATTTTAAACCTTTGATATAGGATTAAAATGGCTCTTTCTTATTTTAGAAGTAATCTTCATTACATTTCTGTAACTTCAGATTTTTGAGTTGTTACTTTGGAGCAGTCTCTTTATATTATTTAGAAGAAATTTCCTCCACCGTCATCATTTGACTTTTTCTTCTTTGACTCCTTCTTAGGCTCTTTCGGTTCCTTCTTTAACTCTTTCAGCTCTTTCTTAGATTCTTTTTTTGACTCTTTGGGTTTGTCTGTAGTTGGTTCTGTAGCGCCATTATCTATTTCATCGTCAATTTCTCCTTCATCTATAGCCGGTATTGAATCTCCTTTATGACTTGCTGAATCATTCTTGACAGGTTGATAAGCAGATTGGCAACTATAACTTCTACCGATAGGTACTTTCGGTTTTTGAGGGAACTTTTTCTTTAAGTTGCTTGCATACGCTTTGTTATTAAGCAAGCTGTTCATGAACTCTCCATAAACTGGCAACGCAGTACGGCTACCTTGCCCTAAAGCACCCGTTCTGAAGTGAATACATCTGTGTTCACCTCCAACCCAGCATCCTGCTACCAAATTTGGTGTAACCCCTACAAACCATGCATCCGAGTGATTAGAAGATGTTCCTGTTTTTCCTCCAAAACATTGATCACCGGGCCAAGGATGAATATATTGCCATAATGCTCGTGATGTGCCACCAGGTTCTGTAATACCTCCTTGTAACATTTGTTGCATTAAGAATGCTGTCTCATAAGGTATTGCTTGTGTTGCTTGTGGATTATACTGATAAATAACTTTACCGTCTTTGTCTTCTATGCGGGTTACAAGTACAGGATCATGTTGCAAACCATCATTGACTGCCGTACAATAGGCATCTACCAAGTCAAGCAAAGAAACATCCGATGCTCCCAAACTCGTTGACGGCTGATTAACCAATGCCGACTTAATACCCATAGCGTTGGCAACCTTAATTATGCTAGGCATGCCTACTTCTTGTGCTATTTGCACAGCCACACTATTTACAGATTGTGCAAAAGCAGCTTTCAAGCTCATTTCTCTACCAGAATAGTTGCCATTGGCATTACGGGGAACCCATGTTGAATCCTTGCCCTCTTTTGTTTTCACAGGAATTGATACATATTGGTCAACTCGTGTATCACAAGGAGACATTCCCTGATTAAAAGCTGCACTATAGTCAAACAATTTAAAAGTAGATCCCGGTTGGCGTTCTGAAAGCACTTTGTCATATTTCCATGCACTGAAATCAATGTCACCGACCCATGCTTTCACAAAACCTGTTTGAGGTTCCATAGCCACAAATCCGCAATGCATAAAGCGTTCCATGTAACGTATTGAATCCATGGTGCTCATTATTTCTGTTTTCTTCGGATCATCATAATCAAACAACTTTACTTTGTGTGGAAGATTCATGAAGTAAGTCACAGAATCGGGGCGATTAGGATATTTGTCTTTCAGTTGCTTGTAAGTTGCTGTATGCTCAGCAAGATCTTCAATGAAATGAGGAATCTCCTGATGCTTTTCATTTTGCCAAGGATTGGTTTTTCCCCAATGACTGTCGAAATTCTTTTGTATGATACGCATCTGTTTATTTACAGCTGCTTCTGCGTATTTTTGCATATGAGTATCTACAGTCGTGTAAATTTTCAATCCATCACGATAGAAGTCAATATTATTCTGTTTACACCAGTCTTTCATTTCTGCAACGATTGCCTCACGGAAATATAGAGCCTGTCCGTCATAATTTGTTTCTTCGTTGTAATTGAGCTTAATCGGTAATTCCTTTAATGAATCGAGTTCAGCTCTTGAAATGATGTGATGAGTAAACAAATTTCCAAGTACTACATTACGGCGTTTTATACTGTTTTCCGGATTAAGTTTAGGATTATAATAAGTCGTAGCCTTCAGCATGCCCACTAAAGTAGCACACTGTTCCATGGTTAGATCTTTGGGAGTTGCATTGAAATAAGTTTTAGCAGCTGTTTTGATGCCGTAAGTATTACTTCCAAAATCAACTGTATTAAGATACATCGTAAGGATTTGTTTCTTAGAATAAAACATCTCTACTTTCACGGCAGAAATCCATTCTTTGCTTTTCATGATGAGCATCCTTACTCCGGGAATATAGCCTAAAAATCCCGTAGAATATTCAGATCTCATCTTGAACATGTTTTTTACAAGTTGTTGAGTAATCGTACTTGCGCCACGTGCATTTCCATGCATCATACCTACGGCGGCAGAGAACATTCCCTTGATATCAATTCCGAAGTGTTCATAAAAGCGTTCATCCTCAGTGCTGATAAGCGTCTTTATTAACATAGGGGATATATCCTCATATTTCACTTGAGTACGATTCTCACGGAAGTAACGTCCGATAAGTTTGCCGTCTGAACTATAAACTTCAGATGCGATGTCTTGTTGTGGATGACTGATGGCATGTAAACTGGGTGATTTACCAAACAGCCATAAAAAATTCATATCAACCATTATAAGGAAGATAAAGAAAGCTACGATAAGGGAAACAATCCCCAAGCAAGTTTTCTTGTACCACGGTGCACCGCGGAAAAGCCCTGCATACCAGTTCCAAAACTTTTTGACTTTTCCTCCGATTGTTCCCAAAAGGATAGAGACTAGGAGAAATTTTTTATTGTGATTCACTTTTTTCATATACTATATATTGTATTGAATATGGGGGCAAAAGTAGATAAAAATTCGATTATATTAAAAATTATCGGGAAATATTTGGCTGGTAATAGAAAAGATTCTATCTTTGCAGCGTCTTTAAGAAAAGGCAATGATTCGCTAGCTCAGTTGGTAGAGCACAACACTTTTAATGTTGGGGTCTTGGGTTCGAACCCCAAGCGGATCACAGAAATAGAACGAGAGTTCAATGCCAAAATAAGTAAAACCTTCTGATCAATGATTGGAAGGCTTTTTCGTTTCTCTAGACATGATTTTATTGAGTTTGATATGTACGGTTGGCGAATGGGTCTTAGGAAACTTTAATTTAAGGAATAGAATGAAAAAGGCGTACAACTTATTCGTTATACACCTTTATTATAAGTTCAAACAGATTATTTTACTTAGATAATATGGGGCTATTCTTGATAAGTTTTTCTGCACGTGTTAATGCAATATCAATGTGGCTACATATGTTCTCTTTCCCTAATAAATCATTGAATCCTGACTTTTCAAGAACTCCTTGTACTTTTTCATTTACACCGGAAAGAATGATTTGGACATTTTCCATCCTTGACATTCGGCAAAGGTTCGTTAAGTTATGAATTCCTGTTGAATCAATAAATGGAACTTTACGCATACGGATGATACGTATTTTAGGATGATCATCAAGCTGAACCATTTGTTCTTCAAACTTGTTCGCTATTCCAAAGAAATAAGGGCCATTAATTTCATAAACCTCTACTCCCTCGGGAACAATAAGATGTTCTTCATGACTAGTATCAAATTCTGTATTGGGATCAATCTCGTCAGTAATAATAGATATATTTGTGGTTTCTGCCACACGTTTCATAAACAGCAAACATGCAATGACGATTCCAACCTCTATTGCTACTGTCAAATCGAATATGACAGTTAGAAGAAAAGTAATAAGCAGTACAGATACATCTGATTTCGGATTTTTAAGCAATGCTCGGAATGTTCTCCATTCGCTCATGTTGTAAGAAACGATTACTAATACTCCAGCAAGACAGGACATTGGGATATGCTTCGTGAGTGGATCGAGACAGACTAAAATGAGCAAAAGCGTCACGGCATGGATTAATCCGGCTACCGGAGTCTTTCCACCATTATTAATATTGGTCATTGTTCGTGCTATAGCTCCCGTCGCAGGAATACCACCGAATAAGGGGGTAACCAGATTGGCAACACCAAGAGCCATTAATTCCTGATTGGAATTATGTTTATCTCCTGTCACACCATCTGCAACCGTAGCAGAAAGTAGTGATTCAATAGCACCCAAGACAGCAATTGTTATTGCTGCAGGGAAAAGTCCTTTGATCACTTCCCAAGACATCACAGGAAATATTGCTTGTGGCAGCGATGCATTAATTGTAAATCGATCACCGATAGTCTCAATAGAATTGATTCCTGCATATGTTTTTAATATATAAGCCAGAACCGTCATTAGAATAATAGCAATCAGAGATCCTGGTATCTTTTTAGATAATTTGGGCGTATAAATAATAATGAGAATACTTAGTATTCCTACTATTGCCGACCATAAATTCACCGTTGAGAAGTTTTGAAAATAGACACTCCATTTAGAAAAGAAATCAGCAGGAACAGCACCTATAGACAACCCGAATAAATCTTTTATCTGTGTAGTAAAAATTGTTACTGCAATGCCGCTGGTAAAACCTACTACAATAGGATAAGGAATGTATTTAATAATTGTTCCTAATTTAAAGATTCCAAGAAGAATCAAAAATACACCGGCCATAATAGTTGCAACTATCAGTCCCTTTTCTCCATACTGTTGGATAATTCCGTAGACAATAACAATAAAGGCTCCGGTAGGTCCCCCGATTTGAACTTTGCTTCCACCTAATAGCGAAATAATAAAGCCGGCAATAATTGCAGTGATCATTCCTTTTTCAGGTGATACTCCGGAAGCAATACCAAAAGCGATCGCTAATGGAAGGGCGACAATGCCTACAATAATTCCTGCCATCAAATCTGAAAGAAATGTTTCTTTAGAGTAGTTCTTTAATGTCGTGTAAAGTTTGGGCTTGAAATCAAATATCTTCATTTGAATGTCTAATTATTTTGTTAAATTAAATAAGAGACATCAAAAGTACGTAAAAGATGTGGATTAGTTATGTTATTAAACATAATATTTAGTTGATGACGAATTGAATAAGTGGGCAAATTATTTTTCATTCAAAGAGAAGAGGCCTATCTTTGTTCATAATATTGAAGTATCATAAACAGTAGAGGAATATATGAAAGTAGAACATATCGCTATTTGGGTGGAAAACATAGAAGCTATGCGACAGTTTTTCCTTACCTATTTTAATGCAATCTCCAGTGAGAAGTATGTAAATTCGAAGAAGAACTTTACCTCTTATTTTATTTCCTTTAATGAAGGAGGTGCACGTCTTGAGTTAATGAATAATCCCGATATTTATAAAGCAGATATGGATAGGGCCCTTATGCAAGGACTTGCGCATATTTCTATCTTTGTTGGGACGAAAAAGGACGTGGATGAATTGACAGAACGTTTGCGAAAGGGGCACTACCGTATTACAAGTAAACCGAGAACAACTGGAGATGGGTATTATGAGAGTGTCGTATTGGATCCGGAAGGTAATTCTATTGAGTTGACCGGAGAATAGAACTTCGGTTTCCTATAAGAAATAGGAGTCTTTTTATTTTAAAATTAGATTATATGGAACCAATAACAGAAATCGCGCAGAAGAATCAGCAGAAAGCGTGGAATATAATCAATGATACGGATATTATTAATATATGGAAAGAAGCCGGAGCTGAAATACACCTTGTTGGGTCGTTAAGTATGGGGTTATTGATGAAACATCGGGACATAGATTTTCATATTTATTCATCTCCTCTAAGTTTATCTGATAGTTTCTCGGCGATAGCGAAGCTTGCTGAGAATAAGCAAATACAGCGCATTGAGTTTACAAATTTACTTAATACGGATGAAAAATGTTTGGAATGGCATGCCTGGTATCTTGATTCCAACAGCGAACTTTGGCAAATAGATATGATACATATCTTAAAAGGTTCCACTTATGATGGTTATTTTGAGAAGATGGCAAAACGAATTTCTGCAGTATTGACTAATGAAACGCGCTATGCTATCTTGAAATTGAAATATGAAACTCCTGATGTGGAGAAGATCATGGGTATTGAATATTATCAAGCAGTGATTCAAGATAGTGTGCGCACATATTCTGAATTCATGGAATGGAGGAAGAAACATCCTGTCACCGGAATAGTTGAATGGATGCCATGATGTTTATTTGTTAAACTCTGTTGTGAATAAAGTAGCATTTGTAGAATGATGAGCAATGAATCCCGCAGGAAGATGCTCGTCTCCTGCTATGACCGATTTCAGAATATCAGCTTTTTCGGCACCTGTGGCAAAAAAGAAGATTTGTCGGGCATTGAGAATTGTGCGCGGCATTAGGGCAACTCGTACCTGCTTTGTTTGCGGATGTGCGTTTTCAATATATGGTGTTGCTGTTTTGTATAAATCTTCCTGTCCCGGGAAGACAGAAGACGTGTGCCCGTCTGGGCCAACACCAAGCAAAATGCAATCAAAAACAGGGAGATTTGATTCTTCCGGCAATTTTTTTTGCACAAGCTTTGTATAACGGAAGGCTTCTTTTGATGGATCAGCCTCCCCGTGAATACGAAAGATCTGTTGTTCAGGTAGCGGCACGGCATCCAATAAATTTGTTTTTGTCATGAGGAAATTGCTTTCCGTATCTGTCGGTGGTACACATCGTTCATCTACCCAATATAGTTGAATTCGTTTCCATGGGAAACGCGTTTTGTAATCGTTTGCCCATAAGCGGAACAATAATGCAGGATTCTTGCCGCCTGAAATAGCCATTGAAAAAGGCTTTTCCGGTTTTTCCTGCATCTGTATCAATAGTGCTTCAGTCAGTTGCTTGGCAGCCTCTTCGGCTGATGAGTAAGATTTTACAATCATAATTCGCAGTACAAATTTGTTTTTGTCAGATTCTTGCATGGATTAGTCCATTCTGCATGATGTTCAGTCATCATCGCTTCGCTTTCTTTTGGGCCCCATGTGCCAGCAGGATAACCATAAAGAGGTGCTTCAGGATGGTTCTTCCAATAATCTAGAATGGGTGAAAAGAATTTCCAACTGGCTTCTACCGCATCGCTTCGTGTGAAAAGGGTAGGGTCACCGAGTATACAATCTTCAATCAGGCGTGAATAAGCGTCTTCCGTTGAAAGATTGTTGAAATCTTTGTAGTTGAAATCCATTTCCACTTCGTGAATATCAAATCCCGTGCCTGGTACTTTCGTGCCGATTTTTAGTAAGATACCTTCGTTCGGTTGAATGCGAAGAATTAGCTTGTTTGCTTTCGGGCACTCTCCTTGTTCGCAATTGAATAATAGTTGAGGCGTCGGTTTGAAGTGGATAACAATTTCGCTCACTTTCGTAGGCATTTGTTTACCGGTACGGATGTAGAACGGAACACCCTTCCAACGCCAATTGTTCAGCTCAAGGCGCATGGCGATATAGGTTTCCGTGCGCGATTGTGGATCGACATTTTTCTCTTCACGATAACTTTGATCGCGTTCTGAAGCTATGTATTGTCCGCGTACGATATGTTCCCGCAGATCCGTTTCATTAAGTGGAATCAGCGAGTTATAGACTTTGAGAACCTCGTCTCTGAAGCTTGTTGCGTTGAAAGCCACAGGTGGTTCCATTGCTGTGAGAGCAAGCAACTGTATCAGGTGATTCTGCACCATGTCGCGTAGTGTACCTGTTTGGTCAAAGAACCCACCTCGATTTTCAATACCCATATTCTCAACAGCTGTCACTTCCACATAATCCACATAATTTCTATTCCAAAGAGGTTCGAAAATACTATTGGCGAAGCGGAAAGCCAAGATATTTTGTACAGTTTCCTTCCCAAGGAAGTGGTCAATGCGGAATATTTGCTCTTCATCAAAAGTTCTGCGATAAATTTCATTTAAACTTTGTGCTGATTGCAAGTCAAATCCGAATGGTTTCTCAACGATGATGCGTTTCTTCCCCTCTTCGCCTTCGTTCAAATTCAAGTTCTCAGCTTTTAGATGCTGTGGAATGACACCGTAGAGAGATGGAGGTGTGGCTAAATAATAAAGGTAATTTCCCTTACTGCCGATCTTTTTATCCAATTCTCTCAAGTAGGAGTTTAGCCCTTTGTAATCATCTCTTTCTGCCGGATTCATTGCATGGTAATGGAGATAGCTCGTAAATTTATCTATATCCTCTTCACTTGGAATTTCTTCCGGTTTCATGTAACGCATGAGATTCTCTTTGATATAGCTGCGGTACTCTTCATCAGTATAGGGCGTACGAGAAATACCGACAATAGCGAATGAAAGTGGTAACCTTCCATCCTTATGAAGCATGTAGATAGCCGGCATCAACTTGCGTTTTGTCAGATCACCTGATGCTCCGAATATGACCATGATGATATTCTTTACTTTTTCCATTATTCTCGAATTTTATGCGTTGTAAGTGCCGGAGCTGGTGTTGCCTCCGTGTCCTGTCCAGTTCTCGTGGAAGAACTGCCCACGTTCATGATCAATGCGTTCAAAGGTGTGTGCACCGAAATAATCACGTTGTGCTTGTAGTAAATTGGCCGGCAATCGTCGGGTGGTGAGTGAATAGAAATAGTTGAGTGCCGAAGAGAATGCCGGAACACTTATTTCTTCCATTGTAGCAGTAGCAACAAGTTGTTTCCAATAAGGTAGTGCTTCATCGATTTCGTTATGGAAGAAGTCGTCGAGTAGTAGATTGCTGAGTGAAGGACTTTTCTCGAAAGCACTTGCTATATTATCTAGAAATGCAGAACGGATGATACATCCTCCGCGCCACATACGGGCAATCGATGCAGCATCAAGTTGCCATTTGAATTGTTCCGAGGCCTGTTTCAGCACATTGAATCCTTGTGCATAAGATACAATTTTAGATGCATATAGTGTGTGGAATATTTGGTCTACCATTGTTTGCTCATCAAATTGTTTTCCTGACGGACTGCGCTTGAACACATCTGAAGCTTCTCTTCGCAAATCAAGCAATGCTGATAAGTTGCGTTCAAACACGGCTGTAGCAATCAAGTTAAGTGGCATACCTAGTTCCATCGAATTGATGACAGACCATTTTCCTGTGCCCTTTTGTCCGGCAGTGTCTAGAATATTGTCAATCAGATACGTGCCATCAGCCTCTTTTTGTCGGAGAATGTGACTGGTTATTTCCACCAAATAGCTTTTCAGCTTCCCTTCGTTCCAACGCTCGAAATGTGTCGCTATAGCCTCGTTTGATAAGTGAAGTAGATTTTTCATCAATGCGTATGCTTCGCAAATCAGTTGTATATCACCGTATTCAATGCCATTGTGAATCATTTTCACGAAATGTCCCGATCCACCGGCGCCAATCCAATCACAACATGGAGTGCCGTCGTCAGCCTTAGCAGCAATACTTTGCAGGATAGGTTTTATCTCCGGCCATGCAGACACAGAGCCACCGGGCATAATGGATGCACCGTTGAGTGCACCTTCTTCACCTCCCGAAACACCTGATCCGATGAAACGCATGCCTTTTGATTCTACGTATTTGATTCTTCGTTCAGTATCTTCGAAATTCGAATTTCCACCATCAATGAGTATATCGTTCGGTGAAAGCAGCGGTAGCAGTTGGTCGGTAAGTTCGTCTACGGGCTTTCCTGCACGTACCATCATCATTATTTTTCGTGGAGTAGCGAGTGATTGCACAAAATCTTTTAATTCAGTGAATCCAACGAAGTTTTTATCTTTGCCGCGACCTGTGATGAAACGATCGACAACACCTTCTTCAATGCCGATTACTGTACGGTTATAAACTGAAACTTGCCATCCGTGGCGTTCCATATTCAATGCTAAATTTTCTCCCATCACGGCTAGGCCGATCAGTCCGATATCTGATTTCTTCATATCTATTAGTTCTTTATATTCTGTATTCAATTTGTTGTTTCTCTGATTTGTAAACACTTGGCGTAGTGCTTTTGTTTAATCCCAGCAGAGTTTATTATATCAAATAATTGATATATCTAAGGTAAAAGAAAACGACCACAGCAGATTCCTCTTAATCTGCCGTGGTCGTTTGAAAAAATCCTTTAATAGCGCTATTGCTAACTAGAAATCTGCAGTAAAAACTTAATGTTTACTTAAGTATTCCGCAACGCCTTTTTCTGTTGCTTGTAAGGCATCTTTACCTTTTGTCCAGTTTGCAGGGCAAACTTCTCCATACTCTTCAAAATGTTGGAGAGCATCTACCATTCTTAATACTTCATCCACATTTCTTCCCAAAGGCAGATCGTTGATGACGCAATGTCTCACTGTTCCTTCTTTGTCAATTAAGAACAGTCCGCGGAAAGCTACAGGAGTACCTTCGCAAACCCAATCTCCATTTTCATCAGGTGTGTATGCGCCTGCCAAAACACCGAATTTCTCGGATATAGACTTGGAGAAGTCGGATACAATCGGATATTTCACACCTTGAATTCCACCGTCCTTCTTAGGTGTATTGAGCCATGCTAAGTGTGAATGCTCCGAATCAACGGAACAACCTATAACTGCCGTATTACGTTTCTCAAATTCTGCAAGTTTTTCTTGAAAGGCATGCAATTCAGTAGGGCATACAAATGTAAAGTCCATGGGGTAGAAGAAGAACACGACGTATTTCTTCCCGATATATTGCTCGAGGGAGAAGTTTTCAACTATCTCGTTACCGTTTACCACTGCCGAAGCTTTGAAAAGAGGAGCTTTTTTTCCAATTAATGATCTCATAATTTAAAAGTTTTAATTATACATTTTTGAGATCCTCTTTCTCTGAGGATTTAAAAAGATAACAAACGCATAGAGTGGAATGTTCCGTTTTTCTGATTTTTTAGCAAAGGAAAAGATACAAAGAATCGTAATGTTTGTTGCGGTTGATGGTTTGTGCCGATCTGATAAATAGAAATCAACCTATCATATAATAAGTAAAATAACCAATATTTACATATTATATGGTAGGTTGCAGTATCACGGATAAGTTGATCGTAACTTATAGAAATATTTTAGTTCTTTTATTTTCCTCCCATAGGTTTGTAATCTTTGGCTAAGCCTCCTTCACTGGTTTCTTTATATAATGAGGGAAGATCTTTTCCGGTTTGCTTCATAACCTCAATTACTTTATCAAATGAAACAAGGTGTATCCCATCTGTGAAAGAAGAATAAAGGTTTACATCCAAAGCTCGGGCAGCAGCATAAGCATTTCGTTCGATGCAAGGGATTTGTACCAAACCGCATACAGGGTCACAAGTCATACCCAAGTGGTGTTCCAAACCCATTTCAGCCGCATACTCTATTTGTGCAGGACTGCCGCCGAATAATTGATTTGCTGCGGCAGCGGCCATTGCGCAGGCTACACCCACTTCACCTTGACAACCCACTTCTGCTCCGGAAATAGAAGCATTTGCCTTTACTATATTTCCAACCAGACCGGCAGTTGCCAAAGCCCGAAGGATACGTGTATCTGTGAATTCGCGACTTTCGGAAAGATGATAAAGTACAGCAGGCATCACACCGCAAGCACCGCAGGTAGGGGCTGTCACAATAGTGCCTCCTGATGCATTCTCTTCGCTCACAGCAAGGGCGTATGCGAATACCAGACCGCGAGATTGAAGTGATTGCTTATACCCGCTGGCACGTATGAAGTATGTCGACGCTTTTCTACGAAGGTTCAGTGGTCCGGGCAATACCCCTTCTTTTTCCAGCCCGCGATGAATAGCCTCTTTCATTGTCTTCCAAACTTCAGCTAGATAATCCCATATGTCGCTGTCTTCACATTCCTCTACATATTCCCAATAAGTCTTTCCCGTTTGTTCGCACCATTGCAGAATTTCAGTCATATGACTCATATTATATATATCAGGAGTATTGATAAAAGACGATTGGGCGTTTTCTTCGGCCAATGCACCACCACCAATACTGAAAACCGTCCATTCATCAGTTTCTTTGCCTGTTGCATCAAGTGAAACAAATTTCATACCGTTCGGATGGAAAGGCAAGACAATTTTCGGTTCCCAAATAGTCTCTACAGGTGCAACCGCTTGCAAGATGTCTTTGATGGCTGCATCTGTCATGTGTCCCTTGCCGGTGGCAGCGAGACTGCCATATAATGTTACTTTGAAGGATGTGGCTTCGGGATGTTTTGTCAGAAATATTTCGGCAGCCTTGCGTGGACCCATTGTGTGGCTGCTTGATGGTCCTATCCCAATGCGATATAATTCTTTAATCGACTTCATAAATATAGTTTTATTGAATACCCCCAATTTATAGCTGATATATCCTCGTTTTCTGTTCAAAACTTTGCGTATATATCTTGCTGCAAAAGTACGATTAAATAGTGAAATAGAAAGGCTGACCCCGTATAATTATGAATCATTCATGACTTTTTAATAAATATGTTGTCAAATAAATATCTGATAGGACGGTAATGTCATCAAACCGCCATTAATGTTAATCTATAATAAGATTATTAGTTAACAGTGATAACTATTAATATTAGTAACTATTTTTATGCCTGTCATAAATACATAATAAAGAATGGATGCAGATAAAAAGAATCTTCCTAGGGAACCACTTGGACGAATAACAGGAAGAATAAGCAGAATGTTTTTCGGTACTCTTCAAAAAAGGCTATCGCATCTTGATATACAACGTTCCTTCTATCCGCTTTTGCTAATTGATGCCGGTGAAGGAAAACTCACTCAACAGGAACTTGCCAACGAATTGCTTTCCGACAAAGTACAAATAGTACGAATTGTTGATTATTTATCAACGAATGGCTATGTAGAGAGAGTGCAGAACCAGAAAGATCGGCGTGAATATAATCTGACTATAACCGATAAAGGGCGCAAAGCAATACCGGATATAAAGGATACGATTCAGGAATTATCGGGAATAGCCTATAACGGTTTATCGCCGAAGCAGATCAAAGAATTATATTCGATGCTAAGTTTAATTGAAACAAATCTTTTATATCATAACAATAATTCAACTCTATGAAAAAGATAAAGATCTTAATAGTCGCAATATTATTATTGTTGACTGCTTTTTTTATCAAAGTAGGATTAACCAAGTCAAACGATAAGAAGCAAGATTCAAAAGAGAAAGTCCACAAGAAGGTGGATGCATTTGTTGTAACTCCATCCTTACTTGTTTCGGAAATAACAGTAACAGGTTCATTAGCTGCCTATAATGATGTGGATTTAAAGAATGAAGTAGCCGGTAGAGTTGTGAAAGTCAATTTGCAGGAAGGTAAGTTTGTACGAAAAGGTACATTACTGGTTAAGCTTTACGATGATGATTTGCAGGCTACATTGAGGAAACTGAGATCACAACTTGCTATCCAGAGACGCATTTATAAGAGGCAAACTGAATTGATAAAAGTGAATGGCATCAGTCAAAACGATTACGAACAAACACTTTTGCAAGTGAAGACCATAAATGCGGATATAGCAGAAGAAAAAGCCTTGATACGTAAGACAGAAGTGCGAGCTCCTTTTGACGGAACGATCGGATTGAGAGATATTAGCGTTGGTGCTGTTGTAAGTTCTTCTACTTTATTGGCTACGATACGGACGAATCACAAAATAAAGCTTGACTTTTATGTACCTGAAAAATACAGTTCGGAAGTCGTCAACGGAATGAAAGTGAATTTTACGATGTATAATGGAAACAAATTGTATGATGCAACAGTGGTAGCCACCGAACATGGTATTGATGATACAACCCGTAATCTGAAAGTAAGAGCTTTAATTACCAATTATTCTAAAGAATTGGTTCCGGGAGCTTTTGCTAACGTAATATTAAAATTTGGAGAGAATCCAAAAGCTTTAATGATTCCCACACAGGCAATTATACCACAAGAAGGAGACAAAACTGTAATTGTAGCACGCAACAGGAAAGCGCATTTTGTGAGTATAAAGACAGGCATTCGTAAATCTTCGAGAATAGAAGTGACTGAAGGTCTTGCCCCCGGTGATACAATTATGTCTACCGGTCTACTCTTCTTGAAAGAAGGTGCAAAATTATCGTACTCCACTATAACTAAGTAAAGTAAACCATTATGATTATTTCAGATATAGCCTTAAAAAGGCCCATAGCATCCATTGTGCTGAGTTTGATTATCATACTTCTAGGTGTAGTCGGCTTTAAGTTTTTAGGCGTTCGGTTATATCCGGCTATTGATCCCCCTGTGATTACAGTACAGACATCTTATACGGGAGCCAATTCTGAAATAATAGAATCGCAGATAACCGAACCTTTGGAAAAATCTATTAACGGTATTGAAGGGGTGAAGTCCATCTCTTCTCAGTCGGCAATAGGAACCAGTACCATTACAGTAGAATTCAATTTGGGAGCGGATTTGGAAAAAGCGGCAAACGATGTTCGCGATAAAGTATCACAAGCGACGAAGACCTTACCGCAGGACATTGATGCACAGCCTACCGTCACTAAAGCAGATGCCAATAGCGACCCTATCATTATGCTCACTGCCCAAAGTAGTAAGATGAGTTCAATCGAATTGAGTGACTATGCCGAAAATATTTTGCAGGAGAAACTACAGACCATTCCGGGAGTTAGTTCGGTTTCCATCTACGGACAGCAGAGACGTTCTATGCGTTTATGGTTGGATCCTGATAAAATGGCTGCTTACAATATTACCGCATCGGATGTCAGTGCAGCTCTTGCCAATGAGAATGTGGAAATGCCGGCAGGAAAAATCCGTGGGAATGCCACTGAAGTCATTCTGAAAACGCATGGACGGTTAACCACTGAAGAGGATTTTGATAATCTCATTGTGAAGCAAACCAATAATCAAGTGATTCGTTTCAGCGACATAGGAGATGCTGAATTGGGAGCGCAGAATGATGAATCCGGTTCATCCATTAATGGAAATACGGGTGTAATGTTGAACCTGATTCCTCTTCCGGGAGCGAATGATGTTCAGATTGCCGATGAATTCTACAAACGTATGGATCAGATAAAAAAGACGATGCCTAAAGGAATGGAGTTAAGCGTCGCACGCGATAAATCAACTTTTGTACGACAATCTATAAAAGATGTAGTGGAAACGTTGATTATAGCTATCTTTCTGGTGGTGCTTATTATTTTCCTGTTTTTCAGGAACTGGGTCATTGCTTTACGTCCGCTTTTAGACATTCCTGTTTCGTTGATCGGAACTTTCTTTGTCATGTATATTTTCGGATTTTCCATTAATGTGCTTACGCTGCTTGGCATTGTTCTTGCCACGGGACTGGTGGTGGATGACGGTATTGTGGTAACTGAGAATATATTTAAACGAATAGAGAAGGGAATGGACAAATGGACGGCAGCTTTTGAAGGGACGCGTGAAATCGTTTTCGCCGTAATATCCACTTCAATCACTCTTGCCATTGTTTTTATTCCTGTTATTTTCTTGGAGGGATTTACGGGTCGTTTGTTTCGTGAGTTCGGAGTTGTGGTTGCCAGTGCGGTATTAATATCAGCTCTTGTCTCTTTAACATTGACTCCTGTGCTGAACGTGCTGTTGGGCGGGTCGGCATCTCATCATTCTAAGTTCTATGAGTTTAGTGAGCCTTTCTTTATCGGTATGGAAAAAAAATACAGACGGGTGCTAAGTTTCTTTATTGAAAACAAATGGATTGCCTTTTCCATCCTTGGATTTTGTCTGGTACTTATTTTTTCTTTGTCAAGGGCTTTGAAATCAGAGCTTGCTCCACTAGAGGATCACAGTTATATCCGAACTTCCATTACAGCTCCGGAAGGATCTGAATATACCAGCACTCAGCACTTAATAGATAAAGTTGCCCAAGTAAGTACGGACTCGGTGCCTGGAATAAAATATATACTGGCCCGATACGCAGGAGGTAGCAATGCCAGTGCAAATACCGGAAGCGTTATTGCTTTTCTTTCCGATCCGTCTGAAAGAAAAGCCTCACAGCAGAAAATATACGATAAATTGTCGAAGATCTATGCTAGCATTCCTGATGCAAACATTATTCCGAGTCAAGAACCAACGATTGCCACATCCAGTTCGAAAGGGTTGCCTGTTCAGTTTGTATTACAAAATCTCGACTTTGAGAAGTTGCGTGAAGTCTTACCCAAGTTTATGGATGAAGCACAAAACAGTCCCGTATTCAGTAATGTAGATGTAGATCTAAAATTCAATAAGCCCGAAATAAATATCACTGTTGACCGATTAAAAGCGAATAGTTTGGGAGTCAACGAGAAGGATGTTGCCAACACATTAGATCTAGCCTATAGCGGAAGCCGATATGGATATTTCTTACAAAACAACAAGCAATATTATGTAGTGGGTCAGGTAAATAGGGCCGATCGTAACATGCCTGCCGATATCACGTCTTTGTATGTACGTTCAAGTTCAGGTAAAATGATACAACTCGACAATTTGGTAAAGATGGAGGAGAATAGTAATCCACCCATACTTTACCATTACAATCGATATAAGTCCGCTACCGTTTCTGCCAATTTGGCCAAGGGAAAGACATTGGGAGAGGGAATTGCTGAGATGCAGAATATTGGTAAAAAGTTGTTGGACAGTTCCTTTAATACTGATCTATCCGGATCGTCCAGAGATTTTGCAGAGAGTAGTTCCAATATCTCCTTTGCTTTAATATTGGCCTTGTTATTGATTTATTTAATCCTGGCCGCTCAGTTTGAAAGCTTTCGCGATCCATTTATCATTATGCTCACCGTGCCGATGGCTATTGCCGGTGCCATGCTTTCCTTGTGGATATGCGGACAAACACTCAATATCTTCTCTGAGATCGGAGTCATCATGTTGATTGGAATTGTCACGAAAAACGGAATACTTATTGTGGAGTTTGCCAATCAAAAGCGTAAATTGGGTATGAATAGGAGGGTTGCAGCATTTGAGGCTGCTTCTGCTCGATTCCGTCCTATCGTCATGACATCATTAGCCACCCTTTTCGGAAGTTTGCCTATCGCCTTGGCTTTGGGATCAGGTGCTCAAAGTCGTGCTCCTCTGGGAACTGTTGTTGTGGGAGGATTACTCTTTTCACTCATACTTACTCTATTTGTAATTCCTGTAACTTATATTGTTATATCAAGTAAAAACAAAAAATAAGTGATGAAAAAGGTTCATATATTTATTCTCTTGATCTTAGTGTTCACTTCCGGTGCACAGGCGCAGAACTTGTTAACGCCGGAAAATGCGGTGGACATTGCATTAAAAAGTAATTTTGATATATTAGTTGCTCGTGATGAGGCTGATATAAGTAAGATAAACAACACCAAAGGCAATGCCGGGATGTTGCCTACAATAGATGCGAATGGTTCCGGCAGTTATAGCTTTAATAATGTTTATCAGAAGCTTTCCGGCGGGACTATCAATAAGTATCCTTCGCAATCGAGTATATTGCTTACTGCTAGTGCGGTACTTTCCTGGACTTTGTATGATGGCGGAAAAATGTTTATCACAAAGGATAAATTGGCAGAGATGCAAGCTCTCGGTGAACTTCAATTTAATTCTAAAGTGTTGGAGATAATGTACAACGTGGTTTCTGCATACTACGATATTGTAAGACAAAAGCAGCAGTTGATCTCCATGAATGAAGCTATTAATTATAACAAAGAACGTGTGATCATTGCCCAAACAGGCTTCACTGCAGGTTCATTGGTAAAAACAGATCTTCTTCAAGCAAAGATAGACTTGAATGTGGCTATGGAAAATGCCATTAATCAAGAATATGCTATTAGTGAAGCGCAGAAGACTTTAAATAGCATACTAGGGAAAGATCCGGCTACAGCGTTTGAGGTATCTGATTCCATACCCCTTTCTTATATTCCTGATAAAGATGAATTATTTCAGAAACTGAATTCATCAAATGCCAGCATCTTGTCGTTTAAAAAACAAATTGATGTGGCACGGTTAGCCCTAAAAGAAACTCAGAAAGGTTATTCGCCGAACATAACTCTCCAAGGAGGATATTATTTATCGCAAACCGGAAACTCAGAAGGATCCACATTAAAGAATCGCTCTTTCGGTCCGCAAATAGGAGGAACTCTTTCTATTCCCATTTATAATGGGGGAGAAACCAAACGAAAAATAGCTGTAGCAAAAATGGAATTGCAATCGGCACAATATAATTTAGATAATGTAAAGTTACAGGCAAATACCGACTTGCAGAATGCACTTACCGACTTTGAGAATCAACAACGTTTGCTTCAAATTGAAAAGAATAACAATCAGTTAGCCAAAGAAAACATGGAGATCAGCTTACAACGCTTGCGATTGGGGCAAACAACCTCACTTGAGGTTCATCTAGCTCAAGAGAATTATGTGCAATCGTCTACCCGTCTTCTCAACTTTGAATACAATCTGAAAATAGGGGAAACAAAATTAAAACAATTGGTTTCTTCACTGTGAGAATTTAGCATCGAATGTTTTCTCTTCTTTAAACAAAAGAATGCTCAACCTATCATATAATAAATAAGAAACAATATATTTACATATTATATGATAGGTTAAATAGTATGGTTAAGAGTACAATGGGAACAAAACTTCCCCGAAAGTTGACGGCAAAGATGCAGATTGTAGGTGAACAGATCAAGCTGGCTCGCCTAAGACGAAACTTTACCATTTCACAAATCGCAGATAGAGCAACAGTATCTGAGATCACTGTGTCAAGGGTCGAAAAAGGATTACCCACCGTTTCCATAGGCATTTATTTGAGGATACTTTATGCTCTTCAATTGGATGATGATATTTTATGGCTTGCCAAGCAAGACGAAATGGGAAAAGCCATACAAGATCTGAATTTGAAAGAACGCAAAAGAGCTTCCAAAAAAGTATAGCATTTCTAAATTATAATAATTGGCAACCTTATGTAGGTATTCATGTGAAGCTTTTCCGTATTATCTCCACTCGTTTGTATCCTGTTCTTTCCAGCATGAAAAAGGCTGTTGTTTATAAATATTTGTATAAATACGTATTCATAACTTATGTTTATAAATGCATATAAAGTGGATGCATCATGAAAGTTCGCTTGTTCGCCCCCCCCTTATCCGTAAAATCGCACTTTTCACTTTTTACTTCTATATTTATACAAAATGAAATTCATATACTATTGATAGTAAAATGATTACTCTCTTTCAATATACAGTTTCTATACATTTACTTTCCTGTAGAAAATACATTATGTATATAATATATATTTATGTAATATATTATATATATTACTTATAATAAGATTATTACATAGACTAGTAGAAAATAGGAAGAGTTGGAGAAAAACAAGAAATAGGGGGAGTTAGTTCGCGTAGTTCGCGTTAGTTCGCGCTAAAAAAAATATCGCGAACTAACTCCCTATATTTCTACATATTCATACATTATAGCCTACTTTTATTTTATAACATACTTATTACATGTAATTTACAACACTTTTACAGAGTTAGTTCGCGTTTTTCGCTCAAGCGCGAACTAACGCGAACTACGCGAACTATCTAAAATAAGTTAATTATATTCCCATAATTATTAATCAACTGATATATAGCTATTTGAATAATTTTCATTGATTTTTGAATTTCTTCGAACGGTGCTCGAACGGTATTTGAACGCCAAAAATGGGAAAAAACAAGTGTTAAAAAACGACGATAAATAACACTATTACAGTTGATTACAGCAAAAGTGCAAAAATGAGGGTGTAGGGGGGTGCGAACAAGTGAACTAACTATTTGTATACGTTTGTATTATAGTGTTTCTTTTAGTAAACAAAACGAAGCGTATCGTTGCTATATACCATTGGGGTGCGATCCTATAAGGGATGGGGTAGTGATTCATGCTTGGATGTGTGGTCGATGGTATATAGGAACGCACCCTAGATCAAATTCATATGCTTTCTTTAATGGCTTTCAGTATTCTTTCCAGATCATTCTCGCTATGAGCTTCGGATAGGAAGTTTCCCTCGAATTGTGAAGGAGATACATAAATGCCTCTATTAAGCATGTTATGAAAATAAAGTGCAAAACGCTTTTGGTCGCTATGCTTGGCATCTTCAAAATTATGCACGGGAGCATTGTTGAAAAATAGGGTATACATGTTGCCCTTGCTGTTCAGTTGAATATCTTTGTTTTTGACGATAGATTTCAGCTCACCGATGAATGTATCGAACTTGGTACTTAAATGCTCATAGAAGTGCTCCTGAGCAAGAATAGCGGTGGTTGCAATACCTGCTGCCATTGCAACAGGGTTACCGGATAGTGTTCCTGCTTGATATACGGGACCGTCGGGAGCAAGCATATTCATTATTTCAGCTTTTCCTCCGAAAGCTGCAGCAGGAAAACCACCTCCGATTATTTTTCCTATTGCAGTCAGATCCGGTGTGATGTCATATACTTCCTGTGCTCCTCCATAACTCAATCGGAATCCGGTGATCACTTCGTCGAAAATCAATAACGCCCCATACTCTTCGGTGATTTGGCGCAAATAAGCCAAATAATCGTTTTCAGGTATGACAACTCCCATGTTGCAGGCTACAGGTTCTACGATGATGGCTGCCACTTTTCGTCCGTTTTCTATAAAGTATTTGTTTAATGCTTCTTTGTCGTTGTACGGAAGACATACGGTGTGGCGGGTGAAGTCGATGGGAACTCCTGCCGAGGTTGAGCCTTGAATATTGGTCACACCGGAACCGGCTCCGACTAACAAATGATCGGCATGACCGTGATAGCAACCTTCAAATTTCACGATTGTATCTCGTTTCGTGAAGCCTCTTGCCACTCTGATGGCACTCATGGTGGCTTCCGTTCCCGAATTGACGAAGCGGACTTTCTCCATACTCGGGAAAGCGTGATGTACCGTTTCAGCCAGTTGTGTTTCCTGCAATGTGGGGATTCCATAACTGGATCCGTTGTCTACCGCTGCATGTATGGCCCGGTTGACAAGCGGGTGGGAGTGGCCTAAAATAAATACTCCCCATGAGAGGCAGAGGTCGATATACTCATTATCGTCAATATCAATCAACGTAGAGCCTTTCGCTCTCTTAATGAATAGTGGAGTTCCCCCAACGCTTTTAAATGCCCTGACGGGGCTGTTTACGCCTCCTGGGATGAACTGTTGAGCTTGCTTGAAAGCTTCTATGGATTTGGGACGAATTAACTCTTTCATTGATTCCATTTTTTCAACCATTCTTTGGCATAATAGGTAATGATATAATCTGCTCCGGCACGTTTAATGGCAATTAAACTTTCATAAACAACACGTGGCTCGTCCAGAAACTGTGCCTGTGCGGCAGCTTTCAGCATAGCGTATTCTCCGCTGACTTGATAACTGACCATGGGAATGTCGGGAAATTGCTCTTTCCCTCTGGCAATGATATCCAGATAAGGCATGGCAGGCTTCACCATTGTCCAGTCAGCTCCTTCTTCCAAATCGGCGGCAATCTCTTCCAATCCCTGATTTCTGGTGCGGAAATCCATCTGATAACTTTTGCGATCACCGAAAGAGGGTGTACTCTCGGCCGCATCGCGGAATGGGCCGTAGAATGCTGAAGCATATTTAGCGGAATAAGCCAGAATCTTTGTTTTTAATGAAGGAGTTTCATTCAACTTTTTTCGGATAGCTTCTACCTGTCCGTCCATCATGGCTGACGGTGCCACAAAATCAGCCCCTGCCAACGCATGCTGATAGGCCATTTCAGCCAACAACGGGAGCGTGGTATCATTGTCTACATCATGGTCGTGCAGCAGTCCACAATGTCCGTGATTGGTATATTCGCATAGACAAACATCGGTGATGATGATGAGTGCAGGATATTTTTCTTTTAATGCCTTTATGGTACGAACGATGAGCGAATGATCGCTGTATGCGGCACTGCCCTGCTCATCTTTCTCCGAAGTGGGAATCACGCCGAACAGAAGTATTTTATTGATCCCCAGTTCGAGGGTTTCCTTGACATCATCCAACAGCGTGTCCGGAGTATAACGGTTGATTCCCGGCATAGTAGGGATGGGCGTTACATTCCTTTCCCCTTCTTCTACAAAATATGGATAGATGAAATCTTGTGCATTCAAGTGAATGTCGGCATATTTGTCGCGAACAGCGGCGTTTGTTCTATATTGTCTGAATCTTTTCATTTTTATTATCTTATATCGCAATGTAAATTTTCTGATAAATCTTTGATCTTCTTATCTAAATACGTCCTTGTTATCTTCCCGCGTGTAATGAATCTTTTGTTTTCGGGAAAAGTGCCGTAGAGTCGCAGAAATCCGTCAACACAAGAAGGGGAGGTAAAGACAATTGTTTCTATTTGTCTTAAATCGACTTTATTCACTTCTTCGGGAAAAGTATTTGAATAGGCTTCGATAGTATCTATCGTGTAACCGCTTTCTCGTAATATCGATGGAATAATGTCCAGTGCTTTGTCGGATCGAGGTAATAAGATTCTTCCTTTGGGAAGTGAAGAAAACAGTTGAACCACTCCGAACGAATTCTCTTCCGAAGCCACGTAATCTGCATGTATGCCGTTGGATTTAAGTTCGGAACTTGTCACATGACCGATGGCAACGATTTTGCATGAATGCAGTGACCTTACATCTTTTCCTTGATCAATAAGGGCTTCAATCCAATAACGTACGGCGTATCTGCTTGTAAACAAGAGATAGTTGTACGACTCTATATTCCGAATACTCTCCCGAATCACTTTGCTGTCGCTGATCGGTTTTATCTCAATCAAAGGCGTGTGAATGACCGTACCGTACTTTTCGTATTCTTTATTGTCGGACAATCCGGTCAAAAGTACGTAGTGCGGTTGGGATTGAATCTTATGGAAATGCTGTTCAATCACAGCTCCTATCAATGCAACCAGCGGTGTAGGGTAAACCTTATCAGAATTAGTCAGCTCTTCAAGAGTTGTATAATAACTTTGTTGGTCGGGCATCGAGACATTGTACATGAGCAATACGGGAGTCTTGGAAGAAAGCCCCTTTGTGATTAATTTTTGAGCGATCTTTTTTAGGTTTCCGGCACCCATGTAATACACCAGCGTATCTGCATCCGGAGTGGGTATGTCTATATTATGTCCCGATACAAATGCAACGGATGATGACAGGAATCTATGCGTCAAACTGATTTTTGAACAAGCCGAAAGAGCTGATGCCGTGGTGATTCCCGGAATAACGTTTACTCGTATCAGGTTGCTTTCCAGATATTCCACTTCCTCACCCAGATGGGCGAAGATAGACGGATCACCTCCTTTCAGGCGAACAACTGTCTTGCCTGCACGTGCTGCTTCGAGTAACAATTCTTGTAGGGTGAGTTGGTTGAAAGAATGTTTGCCGTTGCGTTTACCTACATACACTTTCTCTGATGAAAATTGGTTGAGATATTGTTTATCAATCAAGTCATCGTAATAGATAATGTCAGCTTCTTTAAGAGCTTTCACGCCTGCTACCGTTAACAAATCCGGATTCCCCGGACCGAATCCCACAATCGTTACCTCACCTTGCTTATGGAGTATATCGTGTTCGAAGAATAAAGATTTCAAGTCCTCTCTTCCTCTTTGTGCCGTGATGGCTAGAAAGCCCTGTAAAGGATGCGTTTTGAACGGTAGTATCTCGGATATATATTCTGTCATACCTAATCGTTTCAGCGCGCAGGTAGCTACAATCACGGCATCCAGCTCACCCTCTTCAACAAGTTTTATTCTTTCCTCAATACAGCCCCGTACACCACAAATCTTCAGATCAGGGCGAAGAGCCGTCAATTCTTTTTTGCGTAGCGGAGAGCTTGTACCGATGCGTGATCCGTGAGGAAGTTCTGCCAGTTTTAACTGATTACGGCTTACCAAAGAATCCGTTGTGTCGAAAGCCGGTAAGAGAGCGATCACTTCTTGTCCTTCATGGAGAGGGTATGGCAGATCTTTGGCCGAATGTATGGCAATATCCACTTTCCCCAGTTTCAATGCTTCATCGAGTTCACGTGTGAAAATATCTTCAGGCGCTTCCCCCTCAAGGAGTGAAATATCTTTGTGGATGTCTCCGAATGAATCCGTCGTTTTCAATTCATATTCTATTTGAGGATACATTTTGAAAACTTCCTTCACTTGCAACAGCGACAAACGACTTTTTCGAGCTATGGTTTTAATCGTGTTCATGAGTTTCTTTTTTATTGAACACCTATGGCATGGTTCCGCTGTATTTCTTCCATTTTGTGTAAAGAGATACGCAGGTTCTTGATTTCTTCTTCGATGATATATTCCGCCTTCTTTATACATTCGTTGCGGAGTTGGAAATTTTGTGAGATTCTCTTCTCCACATCACTTAGGTTATAGAGAGTCACATTTTCCTTTTCACCGATTGCCGGTTCTATATCCCGTGGAAAAGCCATATCAATATATAATTGCTTTCTTTGTCCGGTCACCTCTTTTTCATGTATGATGTAATGCGGTGCTGAGGTAGCGGAGATAATCACATCAGATATATCAAAGAAATGTTGCTTCTCGCTCAATGAGAATGTGCCTATTTCCGTATCGACTTTTGCAGCCAGGGTTTTTGCCTTTTCCAAACTTCTGTTTCCAAGAAAGATGAGTATCGCTCCCTTGTTCTTTAAGAATCTCAGCATATCTTCCGTCAGCTTGTTCACTCCGATGATGCTGATGAAAGCGTGGGAAAAGTCGATATTCTCTTGTTTCATCAATTCAATTGCAGCCAAGCTATGCGATACGGCACCTTGTGAAATGCATGTTTCATTTCTCACCCTTTTCCCAACAAACAAGGCAGCTTGAAAAAGTTTGTGGATACTTCCGGGCAGGTGATATTTTTTGCAAGCATCCTCATAAGCGTTGCGAATCTGTCCCTGAACAGCACGCTCCCCTATAAGTGCCGATTCCAATCCTGCACAGACTCGGAATAGATGCCGTATGGTAGATTCCTCTATTGTGCCTTTACCGTAATATACCTCAATACGGTTGCAGGTTTGAATCAGTACTTTGGGTAATTTATCATCTTGTTTCAGTAAGTTGTTGAAGAAGTATTGTTCCCGCTCTTCCAACGAGTTTTTCGATTGATTAATCGATTTGTATTCTACCATCTTCTATTTTTTCTTTTATCTGGTTTCGGACGGCAATAGCACGCTTTACTTGCTTGCCGTCTGTTCCTACAGCTATAGTAAGATTATCTTTTTTATATATGGCAGGAGAGACGAAATCGCAGTAGGACGTGTCGTCGCAAACGCTGGCTAAAATGCCTTGTTCGGTTGCTTGCCTTTTTATTTCATGATTCAATTCGTGATCGTCCGTACAGATAAAAACAAGCCTATATCCCTTTAAATCTTCAGAATCGTATTTCTTTTCAATCAATTTAAAGGAAAGTTCTTTGATCTCCTCACTGAAATTTTCGGCAATGACTACTGCGTGTTTCGTGAACCGTGCCAGTATTTTTGCTTTGTGTGTAGCCACTTTTCCACCACCGACGATCAATACTTTTCCGTCGCTGATGCGTATGTTGATCGGTAAAAAATCCATGTATTATTTCTTTTTGATTAAGACCTTCCAATAGTCGTCCACTTGTAATGTACTTAAAATTTCATGTCCTTCATTTCGCACAGAACCCGGTACGTTTTCGATAGGCTGACCGTCGTCAATCCATACCTCCAACAAATCTCCGCTTTTTAGAGGAGCCAAGGCTATTTTAGTTTTGACGAAATTGATGGGACAAACAACTCCACGAAAGTCTTTTACTGTTATCGGAGATCCCTTTCCCGTCTCTTGTATGTCCGTTTTCTCCACGATTGGGCTGTTTGTATTTTGCGTCGGAAGTTTGAATTGTAAACTGTCGTCAATTGTTCCATAAAGTGCTATGATAGCGTCTCCCAATTCCAGAATATCTTGTTCCAATGCGTCAAGAGGATCCTTTTTAGATGCAGCATCTATCACTTTTTGGAACTTTGCATCCACTAATTTCTGTGTGATGAACAATTCGGAAAACTGTTTGAATACTTCTTCCTCATTTCTAGGCTCTACTCCGCGTGTAATCAGCAACATACGTGAAGCTGAGAAAACAATATCATACAGATATTTTTCTCGTTCCGTGTTGTTTTTTGCTTTGGATAACTTCGTGCGATTGTCCTCAATGTAAGCTTTGTCAATGTCGATCATATCAAATAAACCGGCAGAGCATTCTGCTTTTCCATGGCTGGTAAGCGAGAAGATTTCTTTGGCACCCCAATCGAAATAATAATTCTTGTCTTCTTCAAAAGAAGGTATATCATGTAGCTCTTTGAGTCTTTGAACAATAAATCCTTTACCTTCATTTGAAGTATATTCCGTGAATTTATTGTATAAATCTTTTTTCTTCAAATAATCATGCAATACTTCTTCTACAAATAGTGGCACATCGTGTGCACTGATTGCTCCTAGAGGTTGCCCCAATGTAAAATTTCCTTCGGTGCGGGCATACACGGTATAAGCCGGAGCGGCATGATCTGCAAAGCGGAAAATGCGGCCTGAAAATCCCAGATCAGCCCATATCTGTTGGTCACAGGAATTGGTACATCCAGAGATGTTGATCAATAAACCATCCAATTCGTCGAGTGGAAGATTACTTTTAACGAGTCTTTCCCTGATTGCTTCCTGTAGTCCTTTGGAAAAACAGATACCCAAGCGGCAAGTATCGGCACCCGTACAAGAAGTAATGTTGTTTAATAGCAGCGGATTGTCGATATCAAATTGCAATTCTTTAAGTAGAGTGTATAAATTGGGCAGATAAGCTTCCGGTATATTCCTGATTTGCAGAGACTGCCGTGTAGTAAATCGCAGCGTGTCTTCACCGAAGGCTTCTGCGAAATGTGCAATAGCCAGAAATACCGTTGCCGGAGCATTGCCATGAAGAAATGGAACGAATACAGAGAAAAAATCGTTTGTTTTCTGAACTTCCGTGTATCTTGCTTTCCAAAGTTTAAATGGCAATGTGCCATTCGTTTCAGGAGGAAAAGGCGGCTGTAGATGCTCGTAAATAGTCGGCTTTGAAGGAATGTATGTCAATGATGCATCTGATTTGGTTTCCTCAAAGTATGTATAGAATAAATTCTTTGTATCTTCTTCCCCCAGTTTATAAAATATGTAACGGATACGTGCTTTGTGACGGTTCTTGCGGTTACCGTTTGCAGAAAAGAATCGTTTGGTGGCTATCACTACGCGAAAAAGATCTTCCTCAGGCAAGTAATCGAAAATATTCCATCCCAAGTGCGGATTTGATGCAACTGAACCTCCCAAATATACCTTGAATCCCCGCTTCCCTTCCTTGATAATGGGGATAAATCCTAAATCATTTATCAATGCATAATTAGGTTCCGATTCGGACAGAGCGAATGCTATTTTTAATTTACGAGGCAATGTAAACGAATCTTTCTGAGCAATCAGGAATGTTGTCAAGTCAGATACATAAGGATAAGTATCGAACACCTCTTTATCGGAAATGCCTGATCGTATATCAACCAGCATATTCCTGACCGTGTTGCCTCCACCACCTTTCGTTCCTAACTCTACGGACTTTAATTCATTGATAGCCGGGACAGCATCCTCTATTTTCAAATGATGTATCTGCACTTCCTGGCGACTTGTGATGTGTATATGCGAAGCATTGAAATGTGTAGCTGTTTCAGCCACTTGTCTAAGTTGTGACGGCAGGATGAATCCTCCACTACACCTGATACGCAACATATAAGTTCCATTGGTCCGTTGCTCGTAAATGCCCATAGGTACACGTATGGCCTTTAGCTCTCCCGCTGAGATTTTTCCAGAATTAAAATCTTTGATTAAGGTATCGATGTACCGGATATCTTCGTCTAATGTATTAGGTAATTTGTACATAATTATTTTTATGATGTTTCATTTTTTAGTTGTTACAAAATTACGTTCGATTTATGGTGTATCAAATCCCGCCTTTATGGCATTTTATATACTAACATTATGGTATATGATTTACTCTTATTGTGGTATTGTCGGCAATGTTCAAAGGGTATACCTTTGTCCTCAGAAATATACTTGTAAGAATGGAGAATGAAAATATCACACATTTAAAGGAATTGGAGTCTGAATCCATTTATGTTCTGCGTGAAGTGGCGGCACAGTTCCAAAATCCGGCGATTCTTTTTTCCGGTGGGAAAGATTCGATCGTAGTAGTTTACCTTGCTTATAAAGCATTTTATCCGGCAAAGATCCCTTTTCCGTTAGTGCACATCGATACGGGAGAGAATTTCCCCGAAACCATTGCTTATCGTGATGCATTGGTGAAGAAACTAGGAGCCGAATTGATCGTAGGTTCTGTGCAGGAAAGTATTGATGCAGGAAGAGTACGTGAAGAAACGGGATACTACGCGAGTCGTAACCGATTGCAAACCACGACGCTGCTTGATACGATAGAGAAATATAAATTTGATGCTGCTATTGGAGGTGCGCGTCGTGATGAAGAAAAAGCACGTGCAAAGGAGCGATTTTTCTCTCATCGGGATGAATTCGGGCAATGGAATCCGAAAAATCAACGTCCTGAACTTTGGAACATATTCAATGGGAAGAAAAATCAAGGTGAGCATTTCCGGGTCTTTCCTATCAGTAATTGGACTGAAATGGATGTGTGGCAATACATTTATCAAGAGCAAATAGAACTGCCGAGTTTGTATTTTTCGCATTGGCGTGAAGTATTTGATAGAGACGGACAATGGCTAGCACAAGCTCCTTTCATGAATTTGAAACCTACTGAACATCTTGTGCGTAAATTGGTTCGTTGCCGTACGATTGGTGATGTGACCTGTACCGGATTGACGGAGTCAAGCGCAGAGAATCTGGAAGAAATTATAGATGAAATTGCCGCAGCCCGTGTCACAGAACGAGGAGGAAGAGCCGACGATAAACGGTCGGAGACAGCCATGGAGGATAGAAAGAAAGCAGGATATTTTTAATTATTAAATCGTTAAGAGAAAAATTATGCCTAATTCAAAAGGTTATTTAGATATGGAGTTGCTTCGCTTCACTACGGCAGGAAGCGTTGATGATGGTAAAAGCACGCTGATAGGACGGTTGCTTTATGATAGTAAATCTATTTTTGAGGACCAATTGGAAGCTGTGGAAAAGGCTTCCAAACAAAGGGGAAACGAAGAAGTGAATCTGGCGTTACTTACCGATGGATTGCGTGCGGAACGTGAACAGGGAATAACAATTGATGTGGCTTATCGCTATTTTGCCACTCCTAAAAGAAAATTTATCATAGCAGATACTCCCGGGCATATACAGTATACTCGTAATATGGTTACAGGAGCATCTACAGCCGATTTGGCAATTATTCTTATTGATGCACGTAATGGTGTGTTGGAACAAACGGTACGCCATAGTTATATTGCGTCGTTGCTTGATCTTGAACATATTGCTGTTTGTATCAATAAAATGGATGCTGTTGATTATTCGCAAGAAGTATTTGATAAGATTGTCGCTGATTATACAAAAATGGCAAAAACATTGCATATTCAGCATGCAGATTTTTTCCCTATTTCGGCATTGAAAGGTGACAATGTGGTGAAAAGAAGCAAGAATATGGATTGGTATAAGGGATTGACGTTGATGGATTTCTTGGAAACAGTTCCTGTTTTCCGTGGACGAATCTCCTCAGAATTCAGATTCCCCGTGCAATATGTAATCCGTCCTATTTCAAGCAAGTTCCCCGATTTTAGAGGATATGCGGGAAGAGTTGCCGGTGGAGAAATAAAGGAGGGTGACCGTGTGAAAGTGTATCCTTCAAAATTGGAATCTACCGTCATCAAGGTATCTCAGGCGGATCAAGTGTTGGAGAAGGCTGTATCTCCTCTTTCAGTTACATTGCAACTGAGCGATGATATTGATATCAGTCGTGGGGATACGATTGTCAGAGCTGACGGAGCAGAGCCTTTTATGTCTCAGGATATTACTTTGGTGGCATGCTGGTTCAATGAAGTTCCTCTGCAACTTCGCAAAAAATATATAATCAAACAAAGTACCGCTGAATCACAGGCTATTGTGAAGGAGATCCACTATAGAGTGAACATTAATACTTTGGAAAAGGACACCGACATTCCCGATTTGAAAATGAATGATATTGCAGAAATTACAATTCGTACGGCTGTTCCGTTGGTCTATGATGCATATTCGCAAAATCATGTGATGGGCAGTTTGGTCTTTGTTGATCCTGATACGAATGAGACCGTGGGCGGAGGAATGATTATCAAATAAATGAACGATATGGATAAAGAAGCGGAAATAGAAGAACTCAATAATCGTTTCCATTCGGAATCTCCTGAAGGCATACTGCGCTTTTTCCTAGACAAATACAAGGGGAGAATTGCATTGTCGTCAAGTCTTAGTATCGAAGATCAGGTTATTACCGATATGATAGCAAAGATTGATAAGGACACGCGCATATTTACACTTGATACAGGACGGTTGTTTCCGGAGACTTATCAGTTGATCGACAAAACTGATAGTATCTATAACATTCATATTGAAGTATTTTTCCCTAATTATGAAGAGGTACAGCGAATGGTGCGTGAAGAGGGAATTAATCTTTTCTATAAAAGTACAGAACTGCGCCATCGTTGTTGCCAGATACGTAAATTGGAGCCTTTGAAAAGAGCTTTTAAGGGAGTGGATGCCTGGATTTGCGGATTGAGAAAAGAGCAAAGTATTACACGTAAGGACATGCGTAAAATAGAGTGGGATGACATTCATGATAGATTAAAAATAAACCCTCTTATTGATTGGAGCGAAGAGCAGGTTTGGAATTATATAAAGGAAAATAGTGTCCCTTATAACAAACTTTATAAAGAAGGATATCCAAGTATCGGCTGCGAACCTTGTACACGTCCCATAAAAGAGGGAGAAGATATTCGTAATGGACGATGGTGGTGGGAGAATCCGGAACAAAGAGAGTGCGGACTTCATAAACGTTGATCTTATATTGTGAGCTCTCAATTTGTGTATGGAAAAGCACCTTGTTTGAAAGTAAAAGAGATTATATCAAAAGTAAAATCCTCGAGGTTATCCTTGGGGATTTTACTTTAACCGATCCTGATTTTAATACTATAGTTTGACTTCTAATGATCTGATTTTTGGACAATTGATCCTCTCATTTACATGCCTTTCCGATAGGAAAGACGGGTCTTTGCAAAAGATTATTCAACTGTAACTTCTTCTTTTTTTACTACTTTGCCTTGAAGCACGGTAAAGGCATTGAATACTGTATCGTTATTAGCCAATGACAGAATGAAGTAACGTATGTCAGGATCATTGGCCAAACGTAAATCTTCCTCTGACGGTCGTGAAGGACTGACCGGATGGCTATGCCAGTTGCCAATGATTTGCAATCCCTTTGAGCGAGCATATCTGATGGCTGCAAACTGATCCTTGGGTGCGAAGGAAAAGTGTTCGCTGCTGTGGTCTATATTCTCCATTTTGTAATTTTCCGTAATGACATCGTCGTTACCAATCAGATAACCGCAGCTTTCTTCAGGAGCCTCTCTTTTTGCCTGTGCGATTATTTCTTCCCACACTTGTTGCTTTATAATTATCATGTATCTAGTGTTATCGGTAAATAAATCGTTTACTTTTTGTGTGATGCCAAATCGCATACAGTTTGCTCATAGTCAATAAGTGTGGTGACAGTAGGATGTTCGCCACATACGGGACATTGCTTGCTTTTTTTCGTCTTTATCGTATCGAATCTCATCGTTTTAGCATCAAATCGGAGTAATTTATTGGTAAGTAATTCCCCTACACCGGTCAGAAATTTTAATGTCTCTGCTGCTTGGATCGTTCCTAACATACCGGCAATGGCACCTAAGACACCGGCCTGTGAGCATGTGGGTACGGCATTAGGTGGTGGGGGAAACCCGAAAAGGCAACGATAACAAGCGCTTCCCGGTACGTGTGTGAATGTCTGTCCCTCAAAACGGAGTATTCCCCCATGAGAAAAAGGCTTTTCAGCCATTACACAAGCATCATTGATTAGAAACTTGATGGGGAAATTGTCCGTACCATCCACAATAAAGTCATAGTCGCGAATAATATCAAGAATATTTTTTGAATCTATGTATTCTTGATAAGTGACGACTTTTACATTGGGATTGATTGCTTCGATTTTCTCTTTCGCAGAAAGCACCTTGGGACGTCCTATATCTTTTGTGAAATGACAGATTTGACGCTGTAAATTGCTTAAGTCTACTGTATCTGCATCGGCTATGCCTATTGTTCCCACACCGGCAGCCGCCAAATAAAGGCTTACAGGAGCTCCCAATCCTCCGGCACCAATGATCAATACACGCCCGGATGAAATTTTCTCTTGTCCTTCGACACCGACATCTGCCAATAAAATATGTCTGCTATAACGTTCTATATCGGTTTCACTCAGTTCAAACATCAGTTGGATCCTCCTCCCATAAAGTATAAGAAATCAATCACATCACCTTCCTTCAGACTCGTATTTATCCAATCCTCCCGATTGAGGAATTCTTCATTTAATTGTACAGAGACCATCTCAGGTTGGAATACTTTGTTTTCTTTAATTAATTCAGCGACATTGATAGGAAGATTTACCTCCTGCTGTTTCCCGTTTACAATAAGTTGTGCCATTTTTGTTGTTGACTATTTAGATGATTTTATTTAAATACAATATTCTGCTATTTCTATTAACCCTGATTTCAAAGCATATTGTGTCGCTTCATAAATCGTGCTGATATCCAGTTTCTCGTAGATGTTTTTACGATGCGTGGTAATAGTGTGAACGCTGCAAGAGCGTTCATTTGCAATTTCTTTAGTCGTTTTTCCTAAAGCAATTGATTTTAAAATTTCTTTTTCAGTAGGAGTCAGTACGGAAATCGTGCGTTCTTGTTTCTCATTACGCAACAAGTTTTCAGTAATGGCACTTGAAATATACCGTTCCCCCTTTAATATTGTTTTTAAAGCAATACGGATTTCAATTACCGGTGCTTCCTTTGAGATAAAGCTGGATTTCGAAGATGTCCAAACGATCCGTCGAAGGAAATTAATATTAAAGTTTTCACTGAAAAATAGCCAGGATGCATCTTCATGAACATCTTGCATAATAAGTAACGAATCAATATTAAGTATGTCAAATAGTGCATAATCCAAAATTACTTTTGGAAAAGATAATTTATTCAAAACATCTAATAGATCTTTTTGATTGCTCACTGTTTCAATCTTTACATCCCCTAGTTCCTTGCAAATGTTTTTAATGCCATAACTAGTGATCTCCTGATTGTCGGCCATTATAATATAATTCATACATATCTCCTTTATTTTTTAATTTAACTGAATGCCCCTGAAAGGTAATTCTTTGTTAGTTCTTCTTGAGGAGAGTGAAAGATCGTTTGTGCATCTCCCGCTTCAATCACTTCACCTAGATACATGAAAACTACATAATCCGCAATGCGTAATGCCTGTCGTAATGTATGTGTTACCATAATAATGGAATATTGTTCTTTCAACCGGACAAACAATTCTTCTATTATTTTACTGGATATGGGATCTAAAGCACTTGTACTTTCGTCTGCTAAAATAAATTCAGGTTCTACAGCCAAGCTGCGCGCCAGACAAAGACGTTGTTGCTGACCTATTGAAAGTCGTGATGCAGGCGTATGCAATCTGTTTTTAATTTCATCCCATAATCCAACGGCTTTTAAATAATGTTCTACAATTTTATCAAGCATATGCCTGTTATGTATGCCGTTTATTTTGCATCCATAAGCAATGTTATCGTAAATTGACATTGGAAGTGGGCATGGACGTTGATTTATCAAACCGATGTGGCGACGCATTTCCGTGAGGGCATTTCCTTGCGTATTTATAATATCGTTTGTACCCAATTGAACTTTTCCTTCAACATGTATGCCTTCTGTACTATCGATCAATCGATTGAATGTTTTCAATAAAGTTGATTTTCCACATCCTGAAGGTCCTATAATACAAGTTATTTTCTTCTCCGGTATTTTCAGGTTTATATCCTTTAAAATAAGTTTACCTTTAATACTGACATTCAGTCCGCTGACATCTATTTCTGCCTTTTCAAGTGTATGTTCAAATTTACAGTCCGGTACGAAATTGTCACTGCGTGTTATTGGTTTAATAATATTTTCTTTCCACAAAGTGGAGATCTGTCGTGCTGCGTTTACAATTGGAAGTGTTACTGCATTCATCATATATCTTTATTAATTTTCTGATACAAAATTATGATGATTTATAGACTATACCAATACCCTATGCACGGTATATTACTAACCTGTTTGTGGTATTTTATATCTTATTTTTGGAAAAATATTTAGTTATAAACCGCCCTGAAAGACTGAGTATTAAAACGATAATAGTTAAAACAACAGCAGCTCCATATGCACGGTTCTGAACTTCAGGAAAAGGAGAACTTAATTGGAAGAATACACTGAGAGGCAAGGTGGCGGTAGGTTGACTCAGACTCTCAGGTATTCGGTCTGAGAATCCTGCTGTAAACATCACTCCGGCAGCATCTCCTATGGCTCTTCCTATTGATAGTAAGGTAGCTGTAGCGATTCCCGGTGCGATCTGACGCATCATGACTCCTACTGTCTCCCATTTTGTTGCTCCTAATGAATAAGAAGTATCAAGTATTTCGTGTGGAATCGTTTTTGCCACTTCATCCATTGAACGAACAAAAATTGGAATAATTAGTAATGTGATGACAATGATACCTCCCAATAATGATGCACGTAATCCGAAATATATCATAATGCTAAAAGCAAATGCTCCATATACGATAGATGGTATTCCAAACAAAATATCATATGCCAGACGGATAACGTATCCGAATTTTGAGTTGGAGCTTAAATATATATTTAAGTAAAAGACAATGGGAATACTAATTAACAGTCCTAATATGGTAGATGCTCCTACAATATATAATGAACCTACAATAGCATTTAGAAATCCTCCTTCTCCGCCAATGTAAAATCCTCCTCCCGGTAGGGTGGTGATCATTTTCCATGTCAAGATTTTACATCCCCGTTGAAAGATTGTATAAATGATACTGACTAGAAAACCAAAAACAATCCATAAGGAACAGTGCATCAAAACACGAAATATTCGTTCTTCAATAAATTTCCATTTCATTTTTTTACTCGTTTGTTTTAATATATCGAAGCACTAATTGTGAGGATAAATTAAAGATAAGTACAATGATAAACAGTAAAAATGCAGCAAGCATTAATGCGGATTCGTATAAAGGTACTGACAGCATCTCTCCATAATTATTAGCAATTAAAGCCGACAATGGATAACAGGCATTGAATATTGAATGTGGCGTTTCTGCAGAATTTCCACAAACCATCAGTACTGCAATTGTTTCTCCTAATGCTCGGGATATTGCCAAAGCCACTATTGCAAAAATACCGGCTTTTGTTTTCCGAAGTATCACGAATTTTGCCGTTTGCCAAGTTGTAGCACCCAGCGAAATTGAAACGTCACGTAATTCCTCCGGTACTGTTTTGAATAATTCAGTCATTAGACTTATTAATACAGGCAATATCATCACCGCTAATACGATTCCTCCGGCTAAGACGGTATATCCCGATGTATATTCTACGAAGATCGGACCAAAAAAACGTGAGATCCAGGGAACGATCAGTAATGTTCCCCATACTCCATAAATCACTGAAGGCAATGACGCCAATATATCTAATATGGGGTATACTAACTTCCAAATTCGTTTTTGTGAGAATCCTGTTAAAAAAACAGCGACCAATATACTTATCGGGAAAGCGAGCACGATGGCTAATAATGTGACCCATATTGTTCCCATAATAAATGGGAAAAAGCCGAATTCACCTTTCATCGGGTGCCAGCTGCTTGAAAAGAGTAAATTGCTCAAAGAATGTTCTTGTAAAATGGGCAATGATTTGGCAAACAATCCCCCTCCCATACCGATTACTAGAAGAAGAGAGGTAAAAGCTAATGCGATCATCCCCCTTCTTGCAATTTTATCTTTTAGAAACCTCCAATTAGTCATTATTCTTACTTTAATAGCTTCAATCCTGCTTGCAGTTTGTCTTTTGAAAGAGAGATATATCCGAGTGGTTCGTTTAATTTCTGTCCTTCTGTTAGTATATACTTAATGAATGCTATTACTTCAGGTTTTGTCGGTGTTTTATGAGCTACCAAATAGAGATCACGTGCAGGAGGAGATGGATATTTCCCTTTCGCAACAGCTTGGATAAAAGCAGCTTTTGTATCGTAAAAACTTTCTTCAGGATCTATTTTCCCATTGTTATTCACATCAATTGGAATTACTTTGATTCCCGGGTTTGGCTTTCCTGTTTTTTCGTTGTATACATAGCTGATATTGTTGAGGCCGATTCCTAGCTTATCATCTTGTACAGCTTTAGCTACTCCGGGATCTCCAAATACGGCCGTTCCCTTTAAATCTTCCTGTTTCTTACCTAACCATTTAGCCCAGGTTTCGGCTGCACCACATGCATCGGAGCGTGTGTAGACATGTACTCCGTTTTTGGCGCTGTTTCCTGAAATCTCTCCCCAAGTCTTTATATTACCCTTAATCCATAATCCTTGAGCTTGTTCCTTTTTCAATCCTTTTTGAAGCAATAAATTGATTTCAGGATTCCGAGCATTGATTGTTGGTACGACGGCATCTTTTGCTACTGCGAATGCAACAGCCCCTTTTGTTTTTTCCTCTGGAGCAACTTCACGGGAAACCATGCCTAAATCAACTGCATCTGTAAGTGCATCGGTTATACCCTTTCCCGCACCGCCTGCTGAAACATCGATTTTTACATCCGGATGAAGCTTCTCAAAGTCTTGTGCCCATTTGACGGCTAACGGATATAATGCAAAAGCACCTGATAATGAAATTTGTCCTGATAAGTTCCCTTTTGCATTCGTTTTTCCCTTGCGATTAGAGCACGACTCAATGAAAATAGAGCTTGCAATAAGGCCGGAAACAATTACTGTGAATAGAATCTTTTTCATAATTTTTCGTGTTTATATTTGAATGCAAAATTAAGTGGCTTTTGCAGATATATCAATCCCCTCTGATGTGTATATTATATACCACAAAGATGTTACTTGCAGAACAAAAAAATATCCTCTAATTCTACATTGAGAATTAGAGGATAAATGTATTATCGTAGACTAACTAATCTATTTGTATGACTCCTTGTAAATGGCTACGCACTCGTCATGACTCATTTTTGCAGGGTCAAAGTTGAAAAGTACTCCCATTGCTCCCTGAGCGTTTTTTGCAAATTTATCAAATTCATCTGCAGTAATGCCGTAGTCAGACATCTTCAAATTGTCTACTCCACATTCCTTCTGCAACTTTGTAAGCATGGTGATGAAGTCTTCCGGTTTGGAAGCATTGTTCATTCCCATAGTTCGTGCCATGCGTATAAAACGGTCATCACATACATGTTTGTTTATGAAAAAGGTGAAATAAGCCTTGCTCAACATGATGAGGCCTGCTCCATGAGGTAACTTTTGGTGGTAAGCTGACAAAGCATGCTCCATTGAATGTTCGCTGATGCATGAACTAAGTGTCATCACTACACCTGATACTGTGTTGCTGAATGCCACGCGTTCTCGTGCTTCCAGATCATTCCCATCTTTGATAGCGCGAGGCAAATAATTACTTATATTTTCAATTGATGTCAGCGCATACATATCACTCATCAGATTTGCCTGATTTGAAATGTAGCACTCTATGCTATGAAACAAAGCATCAAAGCCTTGGTAAGCCGTATATGCCGGTGGCACGCTTTTCATTAATTCAGCATCTACGATAGCCAACTTGGGAAATAATTCTTCTAAACCTCCGAAACCTATCTTTTCATGGGTATATTCGTTGGTAATTACTCCATATTGATCCACTTCCGAACCCGTCCCGGCTGTTGTGGTTATAGCAATAATCGGTAAAGGCTTATTAGGGATAGGAAGGGCTTTTCCAGTACCTCCGTATACATAGTCCCACAGATCACCTTTGTTGGTAGCCATGGTTGCGATGGCTTTTGCTGCATCCATTACGCTGCCGCCACCTAAGGCTACTATGAAATCACATTCATTTTCTTTAGCACAAGCTCCACCTAGCATCACGGTTGATTTTAACGGATTAGCTTCTATCTTATCAAAAAGAACAGTTTCGATATTGGCTTTTTTCAATTGCTCTTCAGTCTGTGCCAGATATCCGTTAGATTTTGTTGATTTGCCGTTGGAAATCACAAGTAAAGCTTTTTTCCCGGGGATTGGTAGTTCATGAAGTCCATTCAATGCACCGGCACCGAATACGATACGGGTAGGGACATACATAGAAAAATTCATTCTTGTCTGCATAATTTATTTAATCTATTGTTGATTATTAGATAATCATTGCCTTTATGTTCTGAATAACATTCCCTGTTGTTTTAAGTTCGCTCATTTCTAGTTTTTTTGTATTTTTTCGCCAACTATTAAATGTAAAGTCTATAAATTTTAGGAATTTATTATGTCGCTATATCGAGAGTTATAGGATAGTTATTTCACCGATCAATGGCATCAATATATGGATTGATTCCGATGCTTTCTTCTCGTTGTTCAATGGTTCGTCCCAACGATGTCTGGCTAATGCATATTTTGAATGATGCACGGTTAGCACCTCTTTAGCGTTCAACTCTTTTGCTACTTGCACCAGATATTTAGGTAGCAGATGGATGTATTTCCAGTTTTCATTATATTGCCCATTCTCTAGAATAGCCAAATCAATGTTTGGAAATCTTTCTCCTATTTGGGCAAAGTGGGTGTCATATCCACCGTCACCGCCTATAAATATATTTTTAGAATGGGTCTCCAGTAGAAATGATGCCCATAGTGTTTTGTTGGATACAAGTCCGCGACCTGAAAAATGACGTGCCGGTAAACAATGGATAATAAATCCACTTTCAATATCTGCATCATCATTCCAATCGAGTTCTATGATTTGATCTGATTGAAAACCCCAATATTCAAAACTTTCGCCTACACCTAAAGGACAGATTACTTTTTTGATGTGGTCTTTTAATTGAATAACCGTTTTGTAATCCAAGTGATCCCAATGGTCATGAGTGATGATCAGATAGTCAATTGCAGGTAAATCTTCCGGTTTAAAAATAGTTGTTCCTTTAAATGCCCTATTTGTGAAAGGGACCGGTGATGCATTATAGAACACGGGATCAATTAAAAATCGTTTCCCGTCAATCTGAATCATATATGAAGAATGTCCGAACCATACCAACAGATTTTTATTCAAATCTAATGAGGTCATGTCTGACTTTCTGGTCGGAATATCCTTATCAGGGCGCAATCCGTCAATTCTCTGAAACAGAAAATCAATTAAGAGCTTGTATCGGCTTTCTTCTTTATTTGTTACTGTAGGAGTCACATGCTGATTTCTAAACGTCCCATTGTGGTAATTGGGGGATCGTTTCACTCGTTCCAATCGTGCTCCACGTGGTAATCTTCCGAAGCTTTTCAGCCATGCAAATAAAAAAAATCCTGCAATCATTACGATTGCTGCTATGTATGTTATTGTCATAATGTCTTCTTTTACGTATCAAATTAACACTTAATTGTTACTTTAGTTCAGATTGTTCTGAAGCTTTTATGTTTTTCTCATTTTAGTTAAGGTTTGAAATAGCACGTGCATAAAAAGAAATATCTTCTGAGTTTATTCTTAAACTTTTACTTATTTTTGTCCTTCATATAGAAAATAGCATATGCAAAAAGATAAAGCAACAGAAGCTGTAGAAACTTTCAGTAATAAGTATAACTGCGCTCAATCAGTCCTTTCTGTTTTTTCAGAAGAATTGGGAGTAAGCAGAAGTGATTGTCTTAGAATCGCAACACCTTTTGGATCCGGGGTAGCATATCGTCAAGAAATGTGCGGGGCCGTGACCGGTGCATTGATGGCGATAGGACTTAAGTATGGGATGGATGAGCACGGTACTCGTGACCATAAATCATATACATATGACCTCACAACACATTTTATTACAGAATTTTGCAAAAAGCATGGGTCAATTTACTGTAAAGATTTGCTTGGAGGCATTGATATGAGCACTCAGGAAGGGTATGCGAAGGTGAAAGAAATGAATCTTTTTAATTGCCGTTGCGCCGAATATGTTCGTAGTGCAACTTTAATCTGTGAAAAGATTATATTCCCTCGCTCAACTCATGAAGATTGATTCAATCTCTTTTTTTTCTTATTCATTTCTATATTGAGAAGGTGTTTGGTTCGTATTCTTTTTAAAATATTTCCCGAAGAACGATTGATTGGGGAAGTTTAATCCAATGGCTATTTGTTGTACAGTCTTGCTTGTAGATTTTAATTGCATTTTTGCTTCCATAGTTATAAACCTATTAATCCAATTGCTAACGGTTTCACCGGTCACTTTTTTCACGACGGTTGACAAGTATTTGGGAGTAACATATTGTGCTTCGGCATAAAAATCAACTCTGTGTTCATGATGGAAATTATTTTTTAATGTCATCAAGAATCTTTCTACTATATCGTCTTGCCTGCTTTTTATTTGTTTATTTGAACTTTGTTCCATTGGTAACATACTGAATATTCCCAATGTGATAGTGGTCAGTTGGTGAAGGATTATACCATTGAAGAATTTTTGCTTTTTTTGCTTCAGACATGCTCCAGTATAGTCATAACTTCTTGCAAGAAAATCAAAGTCTTCATGGTTTAAGTGCAAAACCTTATTTCCATGGATAAAGTTTAGTATGTTTACAAGCTCAGGTATATTATTGAATATTATTTCTTCAAAATAATTTTTCTCAATAGATAAGATATATCCTTCGAAATCATTCGATACACTTTCAAGATGTGATGTGGTGCATGGATTTATCATGATGAGATCGCGCCTGTTCATTTCATACTTGTTATAATTGATGCAAGCCACGCATGAACCTGAGATGCAAAGACCTAATGTAACAAATTCTTTTTTGAAGTGAATCTTGTTATTGATTCTGTTAACCGGACCTTTTATTACTGTAATGTTTGCTTCCATAAATTTCTATTATTTATGACAGCAAAGGTATGCCATGAATGGCTGTATCTTGCACTCTAATTGATGGTAATAATGTTCCATAAGTACGTTTTTTAAATCCATATCACTTATTTGTTGCTATTAGTTACAGTAATTACGTGTTTATTTAATTCCCCAAAGTACAGCAAATATATAGTATTTGAATGGGCAGTCAACTTCATTGAATCCGGCCTCTTTCAGCCAAGTCAATTGTTGTGAAACAGACGCGCATTTATCTAATTTATTGCGTTCGTAAGATGCCTCCACTGATTCCTTGCTTAGTTCTGAATTCTCAAGTCTGTGACGCCTTCTTTGAGTGTAAAATGAGTGAATATAATCGGTCGTACCTTTTACTTGTTCTGCATTTACGAAGAATCCGCCATCATTTAGCATACTATGTATTTTCTTAAATAGTTTTTGTTTGTCTTCGTCAGTCAGGTGATGGATTGCGAGGGAAGAAATAACAGCATCGTATTTTTGTTGCGGTTTGAAAGTCATCATATCAGCTACTTGAAAAGATACATTTTCAATGTCTTTAAAGCGTTCTCGTGCCACACTCAGCATTTGCTCGGAAAAATCTAACAGTGTAATCTCCGCTTGTGGATATTTCTCTAATATGAATTGTGAAAATATACCTGTTCCGGCTCCCAAATCGAGAATCTTAGGGGTAGACGTATTGACGTGAAGCCATTCTACGCCGATGCCGTAGAAATCATCATAACAGGGAATAAGTACACGGCGTTGACTATCATATTTTTTTGAAATCTGATCAAATTGTTCCTTTACACTTTTCATATCTTTCTTGAATTAGAATTATAGACGTAAAAGTACATAAAAGAATGAATCCGTATTTATGTGAAGATCACATTTTATAGATTGTTTTTCTATCAAAATTTTTTTATACAATTCGTTCATGTGTTTGGATATCATTTTAAGTTGTTATACCTTTGAAGCTTAAGGGATTGGATTAATATTTGACATGAATAAAAGTGATAGACATATTAAAGTGAAAGTGACGCTAGGGTATCTATTCTGTTTAGTGGCTTTGCTTTTATCTTTATTTTTCATTCAGCGTGATTATGAACATTTAATAACCGCTGATAATTATGAGCATGAAGTTGTGATGAGACGGCGTGCCATCAACAAAACTCTTTCATTATTATACCAGAGTGAAGCTTCTTGGCAATCTTTTCTTCTTGGAAAAGTAGACGACAATACCCATTATCAATATTTAATGGCTGATTTGATAAAATCTTTACGAGTACTTCGCAGCTATTCCGTTTCGCAGTCACAATTAGATCGAATTGACAGTGTTTCCGGATTATTGGTTGTAAAACAGGATAATACAGATAAATTGAGTGAGGCTATAAGAGAATCGCAAACAGGTGATGTAAATTATAGCAGGATATTACGACAACATTACAAAGTAGTTCCTCAGAAGCATGTTTATAATAAAGTCATTGTCCAGCGGGATTCAGTGGTAGATAATTCTCATAAAAAGGGCTTCTTTAAGCGTCTGGCTGAGGTGTTTGTACCCTCTAAAGATGATAAAAAGGTGATCAAGGAATCGCGTGTATTTAAGTCTGACACTATTCTACGGCCATATGACCCAACTAAAACTGTTCCATCAATTGTACATGAAATAGAAACGACTGTAAAGAATAAACGAAGTTGGGATAATGGCAAGGTGAATGCACTTTTATTCTCTCTCAAAGCAGAGAACAATGTGATTACGGATAGAGTGAACCAAATATTGGAAGATTTTGAGCGTGAAGATGAAAAAAGGAATATGATGATTATCGCCAGTCAGACAAGTACAAAAAAATCTTCGATCAGAACCTTGATAGTGATAACCACTTTCTCTCTGGTTTTGTTCTTTGTTTTATTGATTATCATTTTAAGAGATCTTTCCCGTAACAATCGGTATCGCCGTGAGTTGGAAGAGGCACGCTTACGTGCAGAACGCTTGATGCTAACCCGGGAAAAATTAATGCTTACCATTACTCATGATTTTAAGGCACCTCTGGGATCCATTCTTGGGTATACGGATTTATTGTTAAGAATAACCAATGACGAGCGTTCTTCTGAATATCTGAAGAATATGAAAAGTTCTTCGGATCATCTTTTGCAGTTGGTTAATGATTTGCTTGATTTTCATCGGTTGGATGCGAATAAAATGGAGGTGAATAATATTTCATTTAATCCTTTTGAACTTTTTCATGAAATAGAACTAAGCTTTTTGCCCCAAGCTGAAAGAAAGGGACTAAAACTGTCGGTAGCGATTGATTCAACTCTTGATCGAATTTTCTCAGGAGATCCCTTACGCATTAGGCAAATTGTAAATAATTTAGTCTCTAATGCTTTAAAATTTACTTCAAAAGGTGGAGTTACCATTATGGCACAATATTTAGAGAATAGGTTGCGAATAAAGGTGATGGATACAGGTTGTGGATTGCCTGAACAAGATCAAAATAAAATATTTGAAGAATTCACTCGTTTGAGTAATGCTCAGGGGGAAGAAGGCTTTGGTTTGGGATTGAGTATTACCAAGAAAATGGTGAGTTTGTTAAGTGGATCGATTTCCGTGCAGAGTGAAAAAGGTAGTGGAAGTTCTTTTATTGTTTTGATACCCGTTTCTTTGGAGGAGAATAAGAAACAGACAGAAGAGAAAACGAACGATAAAAGTCTGAATATCTTGTTGATTGATGATGATCGTATTCAGATGGATATGACAGTAGAAATGCTGAAAAGTAAAGGCATCTTTGCTGTAGGGCATTTGGAGTATAATGAGATATTGGATGAATTGCAGCATCATTCTTTTGATCTTTTGCTTACCGATCTGCAAATGCCCACTATAAATGGGATTGATTTGTTACACAAATTGCGCAAATCTGCCGTTGAGCAAGCCAAATTCATTCCGGTTATAGCCGTAACGGCACGGTCGGAAGTATCTGACTCCGAATTAAGAGCAATGGGTTTTTCCGGTTGCTTACATAAGCCTTTTACCGTTAATGAATTATTAAAGATTGTCTCTCAGAATAGTTTAGGTATAGATGTGAGTGGCTTGACTTCATTATCAGGTGATGACGATGCAATATCTACTAAGATATGGGAAACATTTATAGAAGAAACTTCTAAAAACAGAGAATCTTTTCAATCAGCTTTAGACCACAAGGATGTTAGTCTGTTAGGCTTTTTGTCGCACAAAATGTTGCCTGTTTTCACAATGATTCAGGCCCAAAGTTGTTTGAATGAAATGAAGTGGCTGGAGGTACAGAAGTCCAGACCTTTTGATGAACAGACCGAGCAGAAAGCTCGTCAAGTTTTAGAGGTCATAAATCGATCGATAATAGAGGTACAGCGAAAAATTTCTTAACATCTCTTAGGGATACTCATTGTCAGTTTGTCTTAATATTTTATAACTTTGTTGGATTATTAATAACAGTCATTCTATGAAGAAGCTTTTAATTATCGAAGATGATATAACTTATAGCTTGATTTTAAAATCGTGGCTCATCAAAATGGGTTTTGATGTGGTTACGGTCAGTAATATAGCACGAGCTAAGAAGTTTCTTGAGGAAGATACAGTGGATCTTATTTTATCGGATATGCGATTACCCGATGCAGACGGAACGGTGTTGCTGGAGTGGATGAAACATTCTCATTTGTCGATGCCGCTTATCATTATGACGAGTTATGCTGATATACAATCGGCTGTGCAATCCATGAAACTGGGTGCGAAGGATTATGTGGCAAAACCTGTGAATCCTGATGTGTTGTTGAGCAAAATAAATGAATCTATAAATTCAACCATTCAAGAGCCGATACGGAAAGTTGAAGAACAAGTTTATCAAAAGGCATATATGATGGGTGAAAGTGATGCAGCCCATCAATTGAATAACTATATCAATTTAGTGTCGCCAACAAACATGTCTGTGCTGATTATAGGAGGTAGTGGCACAGGCAAAGAACACATCGCTCATGAGGTACATTTAAAAAGCAAGCGTGCAGACAGTCCTTTTATTGCAATAGATTGTGGCGCCATACCTAAGGAATTGGCCGCCTCAGAGTTTTTTGGACATATAAAAGGTTCTTTTACCGGGGCTTTGACTGATAAAATAGGTGCATTTCAGGATGCAAATGGAGGAACATTGTTCTTAGATGAAATAGGAAATCTAGGTTATGAAGTTCAGATTCAATTGCTACGTGCATTGCAGGAAAGGCGGATAAAGCAAATCGGCTCTACTAAAGAGTATGATGTAGATATTCGTTTAATTGCTGCAACGAATGAGAATTTGGAAGAAGCAATAGCCAAGGGTACATTTCGTGAAGATTTGTATCATCGAATAAATGAATTTACATTGAAAGTGCCGGACTTGAAAGAGCGTGATGGTGATATTCTGTTATTTGCCAATTTCTTCCTGGATAGAGCAAATGAAGAATTGGACAAGCATGTAATCGGCTTCACTGCAGAAGCATTGGATTTAATAAATCATTACGCATGGCCGGGAAATCTTCGTCAAATGAATAATGTAATTAAACGTGCAACCTTATTGGTTACATCCCAATATATATCTCCGTTGGAATTATCGGATGAATTGACCCAAGACAATAGTAAACCGCAGGATCTATTATTGTATGACCATGACGATGAGAAGGAACGAATATTGAAAGCTCTTCATCAAACTCACCAGAATAAGAGCAAAGCAGCTCATTTATTGGGGATAGATCGAAAGACTTTATACAATAAACTCAATCAGTACGAGATAAAATATTGATCATTTACTTTATAAGTGTGGAATCATTCCACACTTTGTACAACTTTTTCTACACTTTTCCACAATGCCATCCCTTCCATTATTTCGTAACTATCTGATTTGTAGCTGATAATGATCATCGTGCCACTTTGGTATGTAACTTGCTTTATACTTATGGTAAGACAACAACTTGAATATTAATATTAAAAATAATAAGTTATGAAAAAGTTATTTTTTATTGTCGGATTATTTGTCTTTGCTTGTGGAGGCTCAGCCTTGATACATGCAAATGTCGCAAATGTTGCAAAATGTACAAATAGTACTCTTGCCGGAAATAAAGTAAATAGAACTGATAGTGTAGTGCCTGGTGATACAGCAAAAATACCAGTTGAGACTCCACCGGATTCTACCAAAAAGAAATAAGTTTTCATAATTTGCTCCTTAAAGTGAGGAGCAAATTATGAAAAATCTTACTAAAATATTTAAACGTACTCTAGCCTTATTTTATTATATTTCCTGGGAATCTCGTTAATTAGATTACTAATTGGGTATATCTGATTATTTCTTTCTCATTCATGATGAAGATGCAGCATTAAAGAACTCAAAGTTTCTTGAATACTGCATCTTTCATTATATGCATTCTTCTTAGCAATTTATTTCTTTTCATGAAAATTATTCTGTAGTGATACAACTCAATTTTTAATAACATTTATACCTTTGGGTGAAGTCCACAGGATTCAATATGTTCATCTTGTGGGCAGTGGATCTCTTCGTTGAGAAAAGGACTGTTTCTGAAATGATAAGTCTCTGTCTTTTAGTCTTCTTGTATGGTAATTATGCTCATTAATTGACAAATTTGCCTAAAGTAGACGAATGATTTGTAGTTATTGAATATTATTTTATACTTTTGCCTTATTATATCACTTAAAAAATTGTATCACATAAAATATTTATACTAATGAAAAGGATAAATTTGTCGGTCGTGCTGGCTTTGGTCTCTCTTTTAATTTTCCCTCTTGGGGCAAAAGCACAACAAGATATCGGTTCTATTGTCGGGGCTGAATTTAATAAGAGTATTGGTAAAAAAATAAATCTTTCGGTTCAAGAAGAATGGCGAACTCGTGAGAATTTTGGCTCACCTGAGCGTTTCACTACAACGGTGGGATTGGATTATAAGTTGAATACTTATTTGACGGCGGGTGCTGCCTATGACAGAGTAAATTTCCACCGGACAGGTAGCGATAATTCTACCAATACAGGATGGGAAAAACGCGATCGTTGGGGAGTCTATTTGGATGGACATATTCAACGTGATAAGTGGTTATTTTCTTTAAGAGAAACTTATCAACAGACCTATACCGACGGAGTCGTAACAAGAGTGACTCGAAATCGCATTAATCCTCAAAGAGTTTTGCGTAGTCGTTTGGAAGCAGACTATAGTATGGACAAGAAATGGCAACCGTTTGCTAGTCTTGAGGCATTTAATCCATTGAATAATCCTTCAAATAACGATACGGAGAAGTTGCGTTTTCAATTAGGTACCAACATGCGTTTGAGTAAACATAGCAATGTGAAGATCTATTATCGTTATGATGCTTTTTTGGATAAACATTTGGAATGGAAATATGATATTGAGAACGGTAGTTATGATGGCCGCCATTATATAGGCATTAAGTATTCTTTGAGTTTTTAATTTGTGCCGTAGCACATGACACGTGAGAGGGCGCAAACATATTTAGAAAATGGCATATATCTGATAATATGGGCTATTGTTATTTTAATGCCTGTTCTTAATTATGACTACATGCATTTTCGCATTTTCCGATGGACGATTGTGTACCATTCATGGATAAAAATGTGCCCATTCATTCTGTTGTTTCTGTTAAATAACTATTTCCTGTTTCCTTTACTAGTACGTAAATACCATAAATGGATGTACTACGTGCTGACATTGTTGACCATCGTTTTTCTGATGTTTGTTTCCTTTCATGTCTTGATGAAAGACCATGTTTCACCTGAATTGATGGATATGCGAAGACTTTATCATCAAGATTTTGATCAGCAAGAAAAAGATCAACGATTATGGCGCTTTGGTAGACAAGAAATTGATAATCAGTCACGGCGTCCTTTGAGTGATATGGATGAAAGATTCCCTAAGCGTGGGGGGATGGATAAATTTAATGAATTTAGAGATGAGCCTTCGCCTCGAGGTTTTTGGGAACCTCATCCTCTTTTTGTCCCATTTTGGGGAAACGCGATGTTGGCTTTATTGATTTTGGGATGTAATATTGCAGTGAAGTTGCTTTTCAAATCAGTTCGGGATGAGCGGCAGTTGAAAGAGATGGAGAAAGAAAACCTTCGAACTCAACTTGTGAATTTAAAAGATCAGATTAATCCGCATTTCTTTATGAATACGTTGAATAATATTCATGCATTGATTGATGTTGATACAGAGCAAGCCAAAGAAGTTTTGATTGAGTTGTCGAAATTGATGAGGTATGTACTTTATGAAAGCAATAGCGAAAAGCTACCATTGAAACGTGAGCTTGATTTCTTGCGTAGTTATGTAGCTTTAATGAGTATTCGTTATACAGACGAGTTGGATTTGAAACTTGATATTCCGGAAGATGTTCCGGATGTACTGATACCGCCGATGCTTTCTGTGTCGTTTGTAGAAAATGCTTTTAAGCACGGAGTCAGTTATCAGCATCCTTCGTTCATACATATATCAATTAAACCTGGGGTCGACAATGTTTACTTTTCTGTTTTAAACAGTTGTTTTAAAGAAACGGTGAAAGAGGAAGGTGGCATTGGTATTGAAAATACACGCAAGCGCCTTGATTTAATTTATAAAGAGAATTATTCACTTGATATTGTGAAAAAAGATAATCAATTTAGTGTAATTTTGATAATACCCTTTGAAACATGAAATGTATAGCAATAGACGACGAGCCGTTGGCGTTAAAAAAATTGACCGGCTACATAGAGAAAACTCCTTTTTTGGAATTGGTTAAAGCTTGTCACAGTCCCCTTGAGGCGATTGACACACTGGTTGCCGAATCTGTCGATTTGGTATTTGTGGACATTAATATGCCTGATCTGAATGGGTTGGATTTTGTGAAATCACTCACAAACAGACCTATTATTATTTTTACTACAGCTTACTCTGAATATGCATTGGATGGATTTAAAGTTGGAGCTTTGGATTATTTGTTGAAGCCATTTAGTTATAATGATTTTTTGCAATCGGTGAATAAGGCTTTGCGGCAGTATGAATTGGTACATGGAGCGAAAGATGAGATTGATACCGACAATGTCATATTTGTAAAGAGCGGATACAAGACTATTCGTCTGAATGTGAATGATATCACTTATATTGAAAGTCAAAATGAGTATGTAAGAATTTACCTTGAAAACGACAAACCGGTGATGACATTGTTGAGCATGAAATCTCTGGAAGAGCGTTTACCCATTGATCGTTTTATGCGTGTGCATCGCTCATATATTGTGAACTTGGCAAAAATTACGGAAATATCACGGAATAGGATTGTCTATGGTAAAGATGTATATATTCCGGTGGGAGATCAATATAAAGAGAGATTTTATCAATATCTTGATAAGTGTAGCTTGAAATAATGATCGTTCTTATAAAGTTATATCAGATCGTTGCAATTTTGTAGCGATCTTTTTTTATAAAAATCCCCCTCTTGTATTTAAAAAGAGGGGGATTTTTGCAGACTATGAAAAAGTCTTATTTTTTGTGTGCTTCCACCCACTTGCGTGCATTTACGAATGCCTCAATCCATGGTGTGATATCATCGGCCTTACGGTTGGCTGGATAAGTAGCATTTTGCCATGGGAAGATCGCACGTTCAAGGTGAGGCATCATTGCCAAATGACGACCGTTATCGCTAGATAGTGCCGCTACGGAATAGTCACTACCGTTAGGATTTCCGGGATACTCATCATAGTTGTACTTGGCAACTACGTTGTACATCATTTGATCGTATGGCAATACGAAACGTCCTTCACCGTGTGCCACCCAAGCGCCGATTTTGCAACCGCTGAGTGAACCGAACATGACACTTTGATTGGTGGGGATCACCAATGACAAGTAGGAAGATTCAAATTTGTGTGATTTATTGTGTTCCATGTGTGATTTCTCTTTCATCTTAGGATTGTTGATCAGTTCCAATTCCATCATTAATTGGCAACCGTTGCAAATACCTAATGAAAGGGTATCTTCGCGAGCATAGAATTTGTCAAGAGCATCTTTGGCTTTAGGATTGAATAAGAATCCACCTGCCCAACCTTTGGCAGAACCAAGTACGTCGCTGTTTGAGAATCCTCCGCAGAATACAATCATATTCACATCGGTGAGATCCTCACGTCCGCTGATAAGGTCCGTCATGGTCACATCTTTCACATCAAAGCCGGCAAGATACAGCGAATAAGCCATTTCGCGTTCGCCGTTGGTTCCTTTTTCACGAATGATAGCCGCTTTGCTATTGCTAGGTGTGCGACGATCCGGTGAAATGCCGTATTGTGTGAATTTACCTGTAAAGCTTTTTGGGAATACAAACTCAACAGGTTGTTCTTTATAGTTCTCAAAACGTGCTTTTGCACATCCGTTCAGTGATTGTTTGCTATCCAGCAGGTAAGAAGACTCATACCATACATCGCGCAAATAATCAATACCGAATTGATAAGCAACGCCTTCTTTTTCTGCCAGAATATGGCGTTCTTCAGTAGGATGGCCAATCATTACATATCCGATGCCGGCATCATCCAAGAACTTAGTAACGGCAGCTTTTTGTCTTACCTGAATAACAATACCGGGGTTCTCGGCAAATAATATTTTGATTAGATCCTCTTCATTGAATCCGTCAAGATTTATCTCCATACCGCCTTCGGTATTGGCAAAGCACATTTCAAGTAAAGTAGTAATCAAACCGCCTGCTGAAATATCGTGTCCTGCAAGGATAAGTCCCTTTTCAATTAGTTCTTGAACTGTTAAGAACGCATCATGGAAATATTCAGGGTTTTGTACCGTAGGTACATCACTACCTATTTTCCCTTGGGATTGTGCGAATGCAGAACCACCTAAGCGAAGCTTGTCAAAGCTGAAATCTATATGAAGCAAATAACTGTCAGGATCATTTACAAGGACGGGTGAGATTACTTTCTTCACGTCTGAAACTTCACCTCCGGCTGATACAATCACTGTTCCCGGAGCAATAATCTTGCTGCCGTCGGGATATTGTTGTGTCATTGAAAGTGAATCTTTTCCTGTAGGTACATTTACGCCCAAAGCCAGACAGAAGTCACTCAATGCTTTCACCGCTGTGTATAGACGTGCATCTTCTCCCTCTTGTGAGCGGCAAGGCCACATCCAGTTGGCAGAAAGAGAAATACTCTCAAGTCCTTCAGCCATCGGAGCCCATACAATGTTGGTAAGAGCTTCCGCAACCGATAACACAGAACCGGCTTCGGGTGAAGCCAAACCTGCTTGAGGGGCATGTCCCAAAGAAGATGCGATACCTTTTTTCCCGCGGTAATCCAAAGTAACTACGCCACAATCGCTCAAAGGTAATTGTATTTCACCTTGACCTTGTTGGCGTGCGATACGTCCTGAAACCGAACGGTCTACCTTGTTGGTCAACCAATCTTTACAAGCAACGGCTTCAAGTTGAAGTACGCGTTTGAGATAATCTTGAAGATTAGCCACATCGTAAGTTACATCCTCATAATGGCGAACTACAGTGGTATCCTTCATGATCGTTTTGGGAGATGACCCGAACATTTGACTGACACTTAAATCAAATGGACGTATGCCATCAGTTTGCTCAAAAGCGAAACGGGCGTCACCGGTAGTTTCACCTACCACATACATCGGAGCACGTTCGCGTTCAGCTATATTTTTTACATGTTCTATTGCTTCTTCTTTAATCAACAATCCCATGCGTTCTTGCGATTCATTGGCTATGATTTCTTTGGCAGACAAAGTTTTGTCTCCAACAGGCAGTTTGCCCATATCAATCACTCCACCACAATCTTCTACCAATTCAGACAAACAGTTGACGTGCCCGGCAGAACCGTGGTCATGAACAGACACAACCGGATTTTCATCCTCTTCACAAAGAGCACGAATCACATTGTATACACGCTTTTGCATTTCAGGGTTGGCACGTTGTACAGCATTCAACTCCACGCCGGTGCTGTAGCGGCCTGTATCAACAGATGATACGGAACCACCGCCCAAACCGATGCGATAATTGTCACCACCCATCACTACTACTTTGTTGCCCTTTTCAGGTGTACCTTTTTTGTAGTCACGTTTAGTACCCATTCCCACACCTCCGGCAAGCATGATCACTTTGTCATAGCCGTAAGTTTCGTTGTTTTCCTGATGCTCGAAGGTTAGTAATGAACCAACGATAAGAGGTTGACCGAATTTATTTCCAAAATCAGAAGCACCGTTTGATGCCTTGATAAGAATTTGTTCAGGAGTTTGGTAAAGCCATTTACGCACAGGTAAAATATCTTCCCATTCACGTTCACCGTCCGTACGAGGATAAGACGTCATGTATACAGCCGATCCGGCAATAGGTTCAGAACCTACACCACCGCCCATACGGTCGCGAATTTCTCCACCTGTACCGGTAGCAGCACCGTTAAACGGTTCCACTGTAGTAGGGAAGTTGTGTGTCTCCGCTTTCAATGAGATCACACTTTTTATATCTTTGATGCGAAAATAATCAGGTTTTGATTGATCAGCCGGAGCAAATTGTTCCACAACCGGTCCCTCAGCAAAAGCCACATTATCAGCATATGCAGATATGATTTTATTCGGGTTCTCTTGAGTGGTTTTCTTTATCATCTGGAACAAAGAAGATTCCTTCTCTTCACCGTCGATAATAAATGTACCTCCGAAAATCTTGTGGCGACAATGCTCTGAATTGATTTGTGCAAAGCCGAACACTTCCGAGTCGGTGAGTTTGCGTCCCAGATCCTTCTCCATCTTGTAGAGGTAATCCATTTCTTCTTTCGAAAGAGCCAATCCCTCTTTCTCGTTATAAGCAGCCAGATCCTCAATGTGCACAATCGGTTCCGGTTGACGGTTGGTTGTGAACACTTGTTGATCGAGTCCCTTGTACATGCGTTGTAGCATCGGATCGCGTTCTGCATCCTCGTCTTTTACGGGAAAATACTCCTCTATACGAGAAATGCCGCAAAGATCCATATTTTGTGTGATCTCTACGGCATTCGTACTCCATGGGGTTATCATCTCGCGCCGAGGCCCGACAAAGCAACCATGTAGATTGTCTTCACTCTCTACAGTGGCTTCGCCAAAAAGCCACCTAAGTTTTTTAATGTCATCAGAATGCAATTCGTGATCGATTTCTACCGCTACCACGCTCTGCGAAGCTGTTCTGAAAAATGAAATCATATCCTTTTTATCGTTATAAAGTTGAATTTATCTTCTATAATGCGTACAAAGATAAGTGAAATTGGTTACCTTTGCAAACTAATTTGATAAATATCATGTCACAAGGTAAATATATTTGTGTTAAAGGGGCGAGGGTCAATAATCTAAAAAATGTTGATGTAGATATACCCCGCAACAAATTAATCGTGGTTACCGGCCTTTCTGGATCTGGAAAATCTTCGTTGGCTTTTGATACTCTTTATGCTGAAGGACAGCGGAGGTATGTGGAGAGTTTGAATAGTTATGCCCGACAGTTTTTAGGCCGTATGAGTAAGCCTGAATGCGATTTTATAAAAGGATTGCCGCCGGCCATTGCCATCGAGCAGAAAGTCAATAGTCGCAACCCTCGTTCAACCGTGGGTACTACCACTGAAATATATTCCTATCTTTGCCTTCTTTTTGCACGTATCGGACAAACTTTTTCACCGGTTTCGGGAGAGGTTGTGAAGAAGCATGATGTGAAGGATGTGGTCAAATGCGTATTTACTTATCCGCAAGGTACGCGGTTTATGATAATGGCATCTTTGCGCGATCAAGAACCTGCCGGTGACGGCAAGTATCATGTATCCGTAGAGTATTTGTCAGCACTGCTGAAACATGGATATGCCCGCCTCGAAGTAGACGGTGAAACGATTCGTATCAACGATCTTGTTGATGCGGATCAGGAGCTGGTGGCAAAAGAAATCTATTTGTTGATAGACCGCATGACGGTAGACAGCGCACATGATGCTGTAAGCCGTTTGACCGATTCTGTGGAGACGGCTTTTTTTGAAGGGAACGGTGTTTGCTTTTTACGCTTCGTTTTAGAGGATTCGCAGCCGTTTTACTCATTCAGCAAGAACTTTGAAGCAGATGGCATCACCTTTGAAGAACCCTCAGAACAGTTGTTCAGTTTTAATTCGCCTATGGGCGCATGTCCTGTTTGCGAAGGATTCGGAAGAGTTGTCGGCGTTGATCGTATGTTGGTGATACCCAATAGAGCGCTTAGTGTCTATGATGGAGCAGTCGTGTGCTGGCGCGGTGAAAAGATGAAGGAGTGGAAAGAAGATTTTATCCGTCGTGCAAAAAAATATAACTTCCCGGTATTTGAACCGTATTACAACTTGACAGAGGAGCAACAGAATCTTCTTTGGCATGGTGATCCCAAGGATAAACATTTGCCTTGCATCGATGCATTCTTTGAGATGTTACGCGAAAATCAGTACAAGATTCAGTTTCGTGTCATGCTGGCTCGCTATCGTGGCAAAACGGATTGTCCCGAATGTCATGGATCACGTTTGAAGAAAGAAGCCGGATACGTCAAAGTAGGCGGTCGTTCCATCTCCGAATTGTGTCGCCTGCCTGTATCGGAATTGAAAGAATTTCTTGACAATTTACAGCTTACCGAAGAAGAAGCCCTTACAGCCAAACGTTTGTTGCTTGAAATTTCCCGTCGCGTAACTTATTTGGTGGAAGTAGGATTAGATTATATCACGTTAGGCAGATTGAGTAATTCCTTGTCGGGTGGTGAAAGTCAGCGTATCAACTTGACTACTTCGTTGGGGAGTAGTCTGGTGGGGTCATTGTATATTTTAGATGAACCAAGTATCGGACTACATTCGCGTGATACAGGACGATTGATTACTGTGCTGCGTGATCTGCAACGGTTAGGTAATACGGTCATTGTTGTAGAACATGACGAGGATATTATCCGTGCGGCCGACTACATTATTGATGTAGGTCCTGAGGCGGGACGATTGGGTGGACAGATCGTGTATAAAGGTGACATGAAAGATTTGAAACCCGGGTCGGACAGCTATACAGTGCGCTACCTTTTGGGTGAGGAAAAAATACCTTGCCCCACCATGCATCGTCAGTGGAACGATTATATTATGGTAAAAGGAGCACGTGAGAACAATTTGAAAAATATAGATGTGAAGTTCCCGTTAAATGTAATGACAGTGGTTACAGGCGTAAGCGGATCAGGCAAGTCTTCGTTAGTACACGACATATTCTATAATTCATTGAAGTTGCAACTGGACGATTCAGGCGACCGTCCGGGAGAGTTCAGCGAAATGACAGGCGACATAGATAAGGTCAAGAACATAGAATATGTCGACCAAAATCCTATAGGCAAATCCTCCCGTTCCAATCCGGTTACCTATATCAAAGCCTATGACGAAATCAGAAAATTGATGGCGGCACAAACACTTTCCCGACAGATGGGGTATAGCGCTTCCTACTTCTCTTTCAATCAAGAAGGCGGACGATGCGAAGAGTGTAAAGGTGAAGGCGTCGTAGTCGTACCCATGCAGTTTATGGCCGATTTGGAACTGGTTTGTGAAAGTTGCCACGGAAAACGTTTCAAGAAAGAACTTCTGGAAGTAAAATATAAAGATCTGAATATTTACGATATATTGCAATTGACGGTGAATCAAGCTGTCGGATTCTTTAAGTCCGAAAAGAAGATTGTGAAGCGGTTAAAGGCATTGCAAGATGTAGGACTGGGATATATCAAACTGGGACAAAGTTCATCCACATTGTCAGGAGGTGAAAACCAACGCGTGAAGTTAGCTTATTATTTAAGTTTGGAAAAAGTCGATCCCACGATATTTGTTTTTGACGAACCGACCACCGGTTTACATTTCCATGATATACGCAAATTACTTTCGGCCTTTGATGCCTTGCTGAAACGAGGACACACAGTGATCATCGTTGAACACAATATGGATGTGATCAAATGTGCCGACTATGTGATAGATTTGGGCCCGGAAGGCGGAAAGAACGGCGGACATTTGGTTGCCTGCGGTACGCCTGAGGATATAATCAAATGTGAGTCAAGTTATACAGGACAATATTTGAAAGAAAAACTGAATGAACCATGAAACGAATTGTAATTGTAGGTGCCACTTCCGGTATCGGAAGTGAGCTGGCCAAAGGTTTTGCGCACATGGGATGGAAGGTCGGGATAGCCGGCAGACGCGAAGATCTGTTGAAACAGATGCAAGCAGAAGCCCCCGATCGTATTGAATATGGTGTGATTGATGTCAATGACGACGCAGCCGGCAATCAATTAGACACATTAATAGAGCGGATAGGAGGGATGGATCTCTTTTTTCTCAGCTCAGGCATCGGTTATCAAAATTTGGAACTGAATGTGGAATGGGAGATAAATACGGTTCAAACCAATGCTTTAGGATTCACACGGATGGTTACCGCGGCTTTTCAGTATTTCAAGAAAACAGGTGGCGGGCATATCGCAGTGATTAGTTCCATTGCAGGAACCAAAGGCTTGGGAGCCGCTCCGGCCTACTCAGCCACGAAGCGATTCCAACGCCATTATGTGAATGCCCTGTCACAGCTTTCGCATATGCAGCATCTCAATATCAGTTTCACCGACATACGTCCCGGATTTGTAAAAACAGGTTTGTTGAAAGGTGCCGGTTATCCTATGCAAATGAATGTTACGGATGTGGCAGCACGCATCATTTATGCAGTTTTACATAGACGACGATCAGTTGTGATTGATTGGCGTTACAGTATATTGGTTTTTCTTTGGAGCCTGATTCCCGAGTTCATTTGGGAGCGTCTTCCTGTAAAGCCGACCAAATAATATTTTTGTTCGTGAAATATACAATAAAAAAACTATAATAACTATGTTTGAAGCAGCAGTGTATAAGTCAAGACGTAAAGTGCTTGCATCCAAAATGAACAGTGGAATTATTTTGTTGCCCGGAAATACAGAAGTGGGCATGAACTATCATGATAACATTTATAAATTTCGTCAAGATAGTACGTTTTTATATTATTTCGGATTAAATCTGGCAGATTTCGTAGCCGTCATAGACGTAGATTCTAATGAATCGATGCTATTTGCCGATGATCTTAGCATGGACGATGTTGTTTGGACAGGCCCTCAGCCCTCTGTAAAAGAATTGGCAGCTTCAGTAGGCGTAAGCAGAACCGCTCCGCTGTCTTCTTTATATAAAGTGATACGTGATGCTGAATCTCATGGACGTTCCATCCATTTCGTACCGGCATATAGAGGTGATGCCAAAATCCTGATCAATGATTTGTTGGGTGTAGCACCTTCCGAACAAAAGAGTTACGCTTCATTGGAGCTCATACATGCCATCGTATCAATGAGATCATCCAAAGAACCTCGTGAAATAGAAGAAATAGAAAAAGCTTGCGCCATAGGTAGCGAGATGCACCGCACTGCCATGAAGATGTGCAAACCGGGAGTCAAAGAGCAAACGATTGCCGGAATGCTTGATGGTATTGCACTGCAGGGTGGTGGACAAGTATCTTTCCCCACCATACTTTCGCAACATGGCGAAACCATGCACAACCCATATCATAAAGATATTCTCACAGCCGGACGTCTCATGTTGACGGATGCAGGTGCAGAAACTGAAATGAACTATTGCAGCGACTTCACCCGTACAATACCCGTATCAGGAAAGTATGATTCTCGTCAACGGGATATTTACCAGGCAGTTCTTGATTGTCACAACTTAGTGCCTACTATAGCTAAGCCCGGAGTCACTTGGTTGAGTGTCCATTTGGCAGTAAGTAAGCTAATGACCGAGCGTCTGCAGGATTTGGATTTGATGAAAGGAAATGTAGAAGATTCAGTAGCAAGTGGGGCACATGCGTTGTTCTTCCCTCACGGATTAGGTCATATGATGGGAATCGATGTGCATGATATGGAAAATTTAGGTCAGGTACACGTAGGGTATGATGAAGTGACACGCCCCATCGACCAATTCGGAACCAATGCCTTGCGAATGGGACGCAATCTTGAAGAAGGATTTGTAATCACGGATGAACCGGGATGCTATTTCATACCCGAATTGATCGCTCAATGGAAAGCCAAAGAGACGAATGCCGAGTATCTCAATTTTGATAAAATAGAGACATTCCTTGATTTCGGAGGTGTTCGAATTGAAGATGATGTGCTGATTACGTCGGATGGTTGCCGATTCCTTGGAGACGGCAGAGCCCCGGTGGAGATAAATGATATAGAAGCTTTCATGGCAAAATAATGAAGTTTCGTTTGGTCGTGTGAAAATAAAGTAATATCTTTGCCGCGCCGTTACGAGTTAGCGGTATATTCAAATCAAATAAATAAAAAAAATGGCAACAAAAATTAGATTGCAAAGAAATGGACGCAAAAGCTATGCGTTTTATTCTGTGGTAATTGCAGACGTAAGAGCTCCACGAGATGGTAAATTTATTGAGAAAATCGGTACTTATAATCCTAATACCGATCCTGCAACGATAGATTTGAATTTCGAGCGTGCCTTGCATTGGGTTATGGTTGGAGCACAACCTACCGATACAGTACGTAATATTCTTTCTGACGAAGGAGTATATCTTAAGAAACATTTACTGGGCGGAGTCAAAAAAGGCGCTTTCGGTGAAGCTGAAGTAGAAGCAAAGTTCAATGCTTGGAAAGAAAACAAACAAAACGGTTTGCAATCTTTGATAGCTAAGAAACAAGAAGAAGCTAAAGCAGCAGAAAAAGCACGTTTTGAAGCTGAGAAAAAAATCAATGAGGGAAAAGCAAAAGTAATAGCTGATAGAAAAGCAGCAGAATTAGCTGAAGAAGCTGCTAAAGTGGCTGAAGCTAATAAAGCTGTAGCTGACGCAGTTGCAGCAGCAGCACCTGCTGTTGAAGAAGCTAAGGCTCCTGTAGAGGAAGTTAAAGCTCCTGCTGAAGAAGCTAAGGCTGCTGAGTAATTCAGTAAAAAGCTTTTGACTCATATAGAGTCGGTTTTGCGAGAACTTGATACATTCTTGCAAACAAGATTTTTTTAAAAAATACTGTTTTGAAACAACAGAAAAGAAACTTACCTTCTTGAAACAAAGGTAGTTTAGAGCAAGTAAATTAATAATTTACTTGCTTTTTTTCGGTTTCTCGATAGAAGCTAAATTAAATGATAAAAAATTCTACTACTAGATTTTAATTCTGATATAAAAGTGACCTTATTAGTGATACGTATAATATCTGTGTGTTTTAATGTTAGTGTGAGTATTTTGTCTAATTCTTTATATAAAAATAACTAATAAATTTATGAGAAAAAAATTATCAAACCGTTCAAAGAAGGGGTTAAAGAGGGCTCTCTGTGTCATTTTTGTTTTATTGCCTGTTATCGTAGATCTATGTACTTCCGGCAGTGTTTCTCAATTTCTAGCGAATCATTTTAGTTTGCACAATATCTATGGTTTTAATATCTGTTGGTTTGCTGCATGTCTTGTTATTTACTACTTTCGCAAGTATATTTATTTTGTTTCTGCATTCTTGTTTTTTCTGCTTTTTTTTCCGTGGGCTTACAGTGCATTCAAGAATCTGAGCAGTGCAGACGAAAAGTATCGGGTTAAGAGTGTATCCCGGTTGAAAATTGGGAGCAAGTTATTTTCAGCACTGCGAAAACATATCAGTAATATGATGTGTGAGCATGTGCGTATCTTAACAGCTACAGAGGAATACAGAAGATCTTATCCCAATAGCCCCTCACAAGATGTGCAGGATATTTTAGATTTTCATAGTATGGATCCAGATGTATCGTTTGAAAATTTAAGTACTAATTATAACAATCATGTCAATTTATCAGATGCCTTTTTGCGAGGAGTCCGTTTATCAGGACGGTTATATCTAGGCTTTGACTTCCTTGGAGCAGATTTATCGGGAGCTAATTTTGATGATTCGGTATTTATGACTTGCAGCTTTAATGATTGCAAATTAGCAAAGAGCCAATTTGCTAAATCTCGGCTTATAAGTAGTAATTTTTTTGGTGCTGATTTGTCACAATCAGTATTTTCACAGGCTGATTTCTTTAGCATTCGCCTTGTTGAGGCTAATTTACAGCATGCAGATTTTAGTGGTGCAACATTTCTGAAAGTTGATTTTGAGAATGCTTGTTTAGATTCTGCTACCTTGCCACCGTCAATAAAAGAGGAAGGCGTTGCACTCAATCTTCCCAGCCTGAAGAATGTCAAATGGAGTAAGCCTGAGCTCCATACTCGTCAAGATGAATTTTTAAAAAAGATGAAGAGAGATATTTTAAAATGTATGGAGAATCTTTCTAATTAACGGAGCAGAGCGCTAAAAAGGAGTGATGCTCCAATTTCCAAATGCAACACCGAACTCTACTGCGTCGGATACCATGGTGGAATTGGCGTATTTACTAAAGTTCGACGAGCTTTTTTATACGAATCCTCATGAAGGTAGCAAATAAGCTACCTTTTTTAAAAAATATATATTACTTTTGTCACTAAATTTAAAAGATCAGTTATGAGCATTACCAGAGTACATATAAATCCGCATATTTTCACATGGGCGATAGGGCGTGTTGGGAAGGATGTTGATGATTATGTAAAAAATGATCCCAAACTGCATGATTGGCTGGACGGCTCTAAGTTGCCTACTTTTAAAAATGTAGAGCAATTTGCTCGCAAATTTTATGTACCATTAGGCTATATGTTTCTTGAGGAACCTCCTCAAGAAGAGTGTCCTATTCCTTTTTTTCGGAGTGTCACATCAGCAAATGTACAAAGTGTAAATGTTTATGATACGATCTTGGAAATTCAAGATCGTCAAAGTTGGCTTTCCAAATACTTACAAAGTCTTGATTTTGCAGAAATTGATTACGTGGGTCGATATTCTTTGCAGAATAGTGTTGAGGAAGTTTGTGAGGGGATAAGGCATATCTTAAACATCACTTGCCATAATTGGGCTTTTGAATTTAGGACTATAGACGAAGCTTTGAAATATATAACGAAGGTTATTGAAGATAAAGGAACAATTGTAACTTATAATAGTGTGGTTGGTTTTAATAATTCCAGATCTATTCCTGTATCCGAATGTAGAGGATTTGCTTTGATTGATAGATATGCTCCATTTATATTTGTGAACAGTAAGGATGCAAAAGTTGCCCAAATGTTTACTATTCTGCATGAGTTTGTTCATGTGTTGATTGGATATAGTGCCGGAATAGGTAATGCGGAGTTAAGCGATTCTTCTGAGATGGAGAGCTTTTGTGATAAAGTTGCAGCTGCGTTTTTGGTGCCGGATTTATTACTTAGTGAGTTATGGTCCGATTTAGGGGAAGATTATGCTACGTTGTCTAAAAAATTCAAGGTTAGCAGATATGTTATAGCGAGAAGAGCTATGGAGATGAGGCTTATTAGCAGTGATAGATTATTTCAATTGTATCATTCTTGGAAAAGTGAGAATGTTAATTTGGATAGTTCTAATAGTAAAGGAGGAAATTTTTATCCTTCTGCGATAAAGAAGAGTAGCAGAACGTTTCTTATTCATGTAAGTAATGCATTGAATCGAAATATGCTGCTATATATGGATGCTTATAGATTAACCGGACTAAAAGGTGACACCTTCCATAAAATAATTAATTCTCAATATTTTGTATGAGATATATAATAGATTCAAATTGTTTTATTACTCCTCATCGATCTTTTTGCCCTACTGATGTCGGGTTGAGCTTTTGGAATAAAGTAAAGGCATTGGCAAATGAAGGTGTCATTTGTAGTATTGATAAAGTGAAGGCTGAACTTTATGTCAATAGTGATGAACTCAAAGATTGGATGGATCTTAATATAGAAAAGCAGTTCTTTTTAGATTTTGAAAATGAATTTTCTGTTGGTGCTTTAACCAAGATAATAACATGGGCTAAAGCGAACAGGTTCTATACACCTAGAGCAAAAGAAAAGTTTCTTAAACTAGATAAAGCTGATATTTATATCGCTTCATATGCTTCTACTCAACCGAGCGAATGGACTGTAGTTTCTATGGAAAGATCAGCACCTGAAAGTCCCGGAGAAATAAAACTTCCGGATATATGTGCACGCTATAATGTAAAATGCATTCAATTAGAAGAGATGTTTCGAGAATTATGTGAAACATATTAATATTTTGTATTTGCATGTATCAGATACTAGCTACCTTTAAAATTTATTGTTATCAATAAACGTTTGTTCTGTGATAAATTTGTTATTTTTGCGAACTACAATAGTTGAATTATGAAGAAGTTACCAAGTATATGCCTTTTATTTATGTTGTTTGTTTGTGCTCTGAGTTTTTTTAGCGCATGCGCCACCGATGATTATCCATCAAATATGTATTGGTGCCAGAAAGCCGATTCTTCCTTGACCGTCAGTAGCGATACGGTATATGCAAAAGAATACAAAACAGCATTAAAAGCCATCTTTCTTAGAGGGAAGTTTAGTCTCAATGGTCAGCAAAGTGTGACCGATTCCATGGCTAAGAAAATCTTTAATGCGGCTATGGCGGCAGGAGACTCCGTAGCAAATACACTCACTCATACCAAAGGCTATTTTGACTATAAATTATGGAGTGATAGCACCATCTTGCTTACAAGTCATAGAATAGTGTTTACTTCTACCTCTTTGAACTGAAATATTGACGTGAGATGAAAGAAATCTTAAGACCTAACCAAGGCATTCCTTCAAAGATGCTTTGGACACTTGCAATTGTTGCAGGCGTATCTGTAGCAAATCTTTATTACAATCAGCCATTGCTCAATATGATCCGTATGGACTTGGGCGTGACGGAATTTCAGGCAAATCTCATATCTATGGTGACTCAGATCGGTTATGCCTTAGGATTGTTTTTTCTAGTCCCATTAGGTGATCTTGTGAAACGAAAGAGAATTGTTCTCATAAATTTTGGCATATTGATCTTGTCTCTTGTGGCAATAGGGCTGGCAAAGAGTCTTTCTGTTATCTTATTCGCTTCGTTATTGACCGGTATTTGCTCTATTGTTCCTCAAATATTCGTACCTATCGCTGCCCAATATTCCACCCCTAAAAATAAAGGACGAAATGTAGGGATTATCATATCAGGATTGTTGACCGGCATTTTGGCTTCGAGAGTATTGAGTGGAATTGTCGGAGAGTATTTTGGATGGCGTGCCATGTTCTTTATTGCAGCCATATTGATGTTTATTTCCGCTCTTGTTGTTTTATTTGTACTCCCGGAGATAGATCCAACTTTCAAAGGCAGTTATAAGGGGCTGATGAAATCTCTTTTTTCATTGATTGCCGCTTATCCGCATTTACTTATTTATTCTTCACGTGCTGCATTGGCTTTTGGTTCATTTTTAGCTATGTGGTCAACTTTGGCTTTTAAAATGAAATTAGCACCCTTTCACGCAGGAAGTGATGTTGTAGGTATGCTTGGTCTCTGTGGAGTTGCCGGAGCATTGACCGCATCTTTTATCGGTAAGTATGTCAAGACAGTGGGGGTTCGTAATTTCAATGTTGCCGGATGTCTTCTTTTTTTTGTGGCGTGGAGCACGTTGATTATCGGTGAGAATAGTTATGCAGGATTGATTGCCGGCATTATCTTGCTTGACGTCGGTATGCAATGCATACAGCTTAGCAACCAAACATCTATTTTTGAAATTTGCCCTGATGCATCCAACCGTATAAATACTATTTTCATGACCACTTATTTTATTGGCGGATCAATGGGAACCTTTCTCGCAGGTGTAGCATGGAAAATAGCCGGATGGCATGGCGTTGCTATTGCAGGCATATTATTAGTTGCCGGTTCTTTAGGGATTACCTGCCTTGAAAAAAAAGCCGATAAACGTTGATATTTATTCTTCCTTTTTCATTACTACATTTTGGTAAGGGTAGGGCATTTCGATGTGTTCTTTGTCGAAACGTTCCTTCAAATCCTTCAGCAAGTCACATTTCATTACAAAGGATTTTGAATAATCCGCTGACCAGGCATAAGCCCTTAGTGTGATAGCCGATTCGCCCAGTTCGATGACACGGATAACTACTTGCGGAGTGCCGGCTGTTTTTTCTTCTTCCGTGCGGTGGTCGATCAGTAGAGGATTTTTCATTATTTCGTCCCTCATGGTGTCTATCGCCTGGTTGAGCGGAGTACTGTAAGCCACATTCATTTCAATGTACGCACAGTTCGCCTTCTCTCCGATAGTCGAGTTCACGATGGTGGCATTGTTCATCGTGCTGTTCGGCACCATGATCATTTTATTTTCAAAGTTGCGCACCACAGTATGCCTCAGGTTTATTTCCATCACCGTCCCATAGATCACATCACCGGCTTTGATGATGTCGCCCACTCTGAAAGGTTTGCCCAAGATAATAAATACGCCGCTTACGAAATTTCCCAAAGCCTCTTTGGATGCCAAACCCACAGCCATAGCCAGAATACCGGCACTTGCCAGTATGGAATCAGCCACCCGTTTCATGCCCGGTATCATTGACAGAAAAGCGGTGAGACCGATAATATACACGATCCACACCATTATATGTTGAAGAAAACCGGAGCTGGTCGTATCGATCGGATCCTGTTTCTTCATCGAATGGCGGAACATCTTTTTGATAAACCATACCAGACATATGGTGAATAAATAGATGACTAAACACTTGATTGAGAAATAAACCACCGTGCCTACATGGATCCTACCATAGATCGGAATAGAAAAAATCTCCCTTAAATCCATACGTTCTATCGTTTTTTTTATTATCATTGTGCAAAAATATGATTTTTAATTGAAAAATAAAGAAAGTATGGACGTTTTTGACATCATAGATAAATATTATCCGAAAGGTAGATTAAGGGAAATCTTGCTGATCCACAGTCGGTCTGTCACAGACAAGGCTTTGGATATATGCAAAAAGCACCCTGAATTGAATGCAGATGTCAGTTTCATTGAAGAGGCTGCCATGCTTCATGATATAGGCATATTTATGACGGATGCGGTGGGCATTGAATGCCGTGGATCGCAACCCTACTTATGTCACGGACATCTGGGAGCCAATTTGATGCGCGAAGAGGGATTCCCCAAACATGCCCTGGTATGCGAAAGACACACCGGAGCGGGAATTTCGAAAGAAGACATTGAAACAAGCGGTTTGCCGCTGCCCAAACAAGATTTTATTCCTGTAAGTATTGAGGAACAAATTATATGTTTTGCAGATAAATTCTATTCCAAAACGCATATCGACAGAGAAAAAACAGTGGAGCAGGCTCGCAAGAGTTTGGAAAAGTATGGTGAAGCAGGTGTTAAAAGATTTGATAAGTGGTGCACACTATTCCTATAGAGCAAAAAAAAACAAAAATATAAGGTAATCGACAAGCTATTTGTGAGATTATGCTTACTTTTGCTCTTCGTTCAAAATAGTGAAATATAGACACCATTGGAAGTAAAGTCATATATAGTTCCCATATTGCTGTTTGCAGCATTCTGCTCAATAGGTACGTTCGGCTTGTCTGCTCAAAGAGGTAAACAAGGTAAACAAAAACCTCAGGATTCGTTACGTATTGTCACCATCCGCAGAGATTCTACTAAAAAAGATTCTGTGCGACTGGATACTGTAAAGAAAAAACGTACCCAACTTGATGCGCCTGTTGACTATAAAGCAAACGACTCTATTGTTTTTGAACAAAACAATCAGGCCTATCTGTATGGAAGCAGCGAGGTCGATTATCAGAAAATAAAGCTCAATGCCGAGCGGATCGTAATGAAGATGGACAGCAGTACCGTAGAAGCTGTCGGTCGCAAGGATTCCGTGGGAAAAATGATTGGTGAACCTGTGTTTACAGATGGCGATGCTCCGTATCAATCGAAAACGATGCGCTATAATTTCAAAAGTAAACGCGGTTTTATCACAGATGTCACCACCCAACAGGGTGAGGGATACGTCACTAGTTTCAACTCAAAAAAAGGTGCCGACGGTCTCCTTTATATGCATAATGGGCGTTACACCACCTGTGACAAGCACGATGATCCCGACTTTTATTTAGCATTGACTTATGCCAAGGTACGTCCGAAGAAGAATATTGTGTTCGGACCGGCTTATTTGGTTGTGGCGGGAGTCCCCTTGCCTATAGCAGTCCCATTCGGTTTCTTTCCGTTCACCGATCACTACTCTTCGGGTGTGATCATGCCTACCTACGGTGATGAACTGGATCGTGGATTTTATCTGCGTGACGGTGGATATTATTGGGCAATCAACGATTACATGGATTTGAAGCTTACCGGTGAAATCTTTACAAAAGGTTCATGGGGATTAGGGCTCGCTTCCAATTATAGAAGAAAATATAAATATTCAGGAAATATCAATCTGAGCTATATCACCACCAAAACCGGAGATAAAGGTCTGCCCGATTATGCTGTTTCCAAAGATTTCAAGGTCGTATGGTCGCATACGCAGGATTCAAAGGCCAATCCCAATCAAACCTTCTCGGCAAGTGTCAACTATGCTACCAGCAGCTACGAGAAGTCCAGTTTGACTAGTCAATACAATCCGCTGCTTTATTCGCAGAGCACCAAGACGTCAAGTGTATCCTATACCCGTAGTTTTCCTAACCAGAATCTTACGGTATCCAATACAATGAACTTGTCTCAGTCCACAAGGGATTCGACTGTATCAGTCAGTTTCCCGAATGTTACAGTATCGTTGGCTTCCATCTATCCGTTTCGTCGCAAAGAGGTGGTGGGCAATGAGCGTTGGTATGAGAAGATTCGTCTGAGTTATACCGGAACGTTGAGTAATAGTATAGATACAAAAGAAAATATGCTGTTCAAGTCTAATTTGTTTAAAGATTGGAATAATGGTATGGAACATAAAATTCCTGTATCGGCCACATTCTCTTTGCTCAAGTATATCAATCTTACTCCCTCATTCAACTACACCGAGAGATGGTATAGCAATAAAATATTGCAAAGTTGGGACTATACCAAGAATGCCGTTAAAAAGGATACGATCTATGGATTCAATCGGGTGTATAATTACGATTTCAGCATGAGTGCCAGTACCAAATTATACGGAATGTACACGCCTATGTTCCATTTGTTCGGCATCAAACAGATACGTCACGTATTCAGTCCTTCGGTGAGCTTCAGCACTGCTCCTGATTTCGGCAATTCGCATTACGGTTATTGGAAGACATATACCTATACGGATACTAACGGTGATGTGCAAACCACTTCTTATTCACCTTTTGCCAGCTCGTTGTATGGATATCCTTCAAATGGCAAGACCGGTACCATCTCTTTCAGTGTCGACAATAATGTAGAGGCTAAAGTAACTTCGTCAAAAGATTCTACAGGTGTGGTAAAAAAGTCGATCATTGATGATTTAAGTTTGGGTATGTCTTACAATCTGTCGGCCGAAACCAAGCCGTGGAGTGATTTGAGCATGAGTTTGCGATTAAAGTTTACTAAAAGTTATACATTGAATATCAGCACTTCATTTGCCACCTATGCCTACCAGTTTAAGAAAGACGGTAAAACCGTGGAAGTGGGCGACCGCACAGAATGGAGTTACGGACGTTTCGGACGCTTTCAGGGATGCAGCTTTTCTTACTCTTATACATTGAATAATAGCACATGGAAAAAGTTGTTAGGTCAAGGAGATGATAAGAATAAAGAGAAGAAGAAGCCGGAGAATCCATCTTTAAAAGCTGATGATCAAAACAATGATCCGCAGCAACAGCCACAAAATAATACACCGAAGGAGGTCACTCCCAACACGAATGAGTATGGCTATTTACCTTTCAAGATGCCTTGGTCTATGAGTTTGTCGTGGTCATGCCGCATAGCTGAGAACACGAGTGCTACGATCAATCCCAAAAACATGCGTTATCCCTATAAATTGACGCAGACATTGAGTGCTTCGGGCAACCTGAGTTTATCTGATAAATGGAAGATGAACTTCACCACCTCTTATGATTTTAATGCACATCAGATTGCCACAACATCTATAAATGTATCGCGTGATCTGCATTGCTTCACAATGACTTGTGGTTTGGTTCCGTTCGGTACCTACAAATCATACAATTTCTCCATCAGCGCCAACGCCAGTCTTTTACAAGATTTAAAGTATCGGCAACAAAATGTAGCTTCGTCCAATATCAAGTGGTATTGATGTTTTTTGGCACCAAAGTATCAAAGTATCACCTAGGGGGTCACTCTTTTTTTTGCATGTCTTCATTGAAGGGGAAAAATCGCTGTTTTTTTTGAGATAGTAATCTTATTATCAATAGGTTGGTGCTTGGCGGATACGGAGCGTTTTTTTTCTGCATTTTATCCGATTTTTTATTTTCGGTTTTGCGTTGTTTTTGGGAGATGGCTGTATATGTTGCTGATTTCCTGTCTGTTATCTCTTTATTTCCCTCTAAAGAAAAGTATCACAAAGTATCAGAAAGTATCACCAAAGTATCATCTTTTTTGCAGCTATTTTCAGGTAATAATGAAAGTATCATTTAGGCGAAAAATGTGATATTTTCTGATACTTTGTGATACTTGTCCAGATATGTTAATTACTAGGTGTATATTACTTATTATCAATATATTATATAATATAATTTATTATATATAATATATATATAGTAGATACATATTTCATGTTTGGTATTTCTTGAAAATAGAGGTGCTGTGAGTGAAGGAGTTACAAAGTTAAATTTCCGGGTAGAGGGGTAGGTGATACTTTGATACTTTCGATTTGTCCTCTATTGTATTATAATGTTTATTATTGTTTAATATTACCGTCCATTCACCTCATAGTTACAAGTTGCTCACCTCTCTTAAGCGAGTTGTTTCCCCCGTAACTGCGAGTTTGTTCCCCGGTAACTACGAGTTGAGCAACTCTTAGTTACGGGTGGAGCGAAATGCTATAGTGGGTTAGATGGAACGCTATAGCGGGTTTAAGGCTTCCCAATATAGCGATAAATCAATTCCACTTCCCGACTGAAAAAAGTGTGTCTGTGGGGATTAAATTTCATTTCAGTGAACAGTTGCCAGAGTTCGTCATTCTCTCTGATCCACCGCATCAAAGTCTGCACGGCAGCATGCGGAGTGGTGTAAGGATTATAGAGCAAAGCCAGTTCCGTTTTACCATAAGTGCGAATAGGATATTCGCTTAAGTCGTCCTCTTGTGGTTTCATATTTACATTTTCTCTTTGATTTTCATACCTCAAATTTACAAAAAAAAGCCCGATTTTACAAGGCTTTTCGGGTGTTTCTCAGTGATGAAAAGGCGTAAAAAGTCCGAAAAGCTCACATAAAGTCTCAATAGCTCACTTAAAGAATCATTGCGTTTTCGGGTTGTCGTATCTTTGTATCACAATCAAAAAACAAAGCGATTGTGCAACAAAATGTATCACTCTAAAAAATAAAAGAAATGGCAACAACCAACAAAACCAAGAAGAAAGCCTATGTGCTTCCCGTGACAGAAAACCAAGTATTCTACGCCGCTGTGCAACGTCCGAACTTGCACGACAGATCAAAACCGAAGTTGTATTATGCGCAAGTGCATCATTCAGGTCGTGCCTCCTTAACGACTTTGCAGGATCGCATCACTCAAATGTCGGCACTTAGTAAAGGTGACGTGCAGAGTGTGCTAAGCAACCTGATCGAAGTGATTCTCGGTGAATTGCGTAACGGTCGCATCGTGGAGATCGGCGATTTGGGAAGTCTGTATGTAAGTGTATGCAGTAAAGGTGCTGCCACTGAAAAGGAATTAACCTCAGCAGCTATCAAAAGTGCCCATATCAATTTTCGCGCAGGCGCAGACTTGAAGAAGTTGATGAATTCATTAAGTTACCTAAAATTGTCAGAGGATGCCGGCACCGCCGCATCTGACACAAAATCAGATGGGAAGGGTAATGGCACGGATTCAGGCAACACCAAAGGAGACGGCACCGGTGGCAACACCGGAGGTGATTCCGACGGAGGTAAAATTTGAGGTGTAATAATCAAAACAAGTAGTAACAACCAATGAGTGCAGTGAAAGTGATGGGAGTGATCCTTGGCAAAGCGTGGCGGATATTGTCCGCCATTGCCTCGCCTCTCCTGAAAGACAAGGAAAACGTGAAAGCGATGCAAGAGTTTGCCGACCTGGCCATGGGGCAGTACAAAACCCTGATCGACCAGTTGGAGCAGGCCATCAATGACTATTTCGAACTGTCGAAGAAAATCAGAGAGATGCACGAGGAAGTATGTGCGCTTAAAGAGGAGTTGGTAACAGCAGTGACGAATAGTTGCAAAGAAGCACAAAGCTGCAAATTAGCAGTGAGATAAGTGTAGATCACTTCATGTTCCAATAGGAGCAAGATCGTAATCTCTAAAGAATGTATCAGCGGAATGTATCAGCGTAAAGAAGAAAAGCCCTATCCATGTATCCCAATCGTCAAGCAAGGCAGGTAATTGATCGGCTGCGCCTCTTGACCACCGGATGGAATGAGTGCCAAACTTCTTTGCCTGATACATTTTATTTTATCACGAATTTAAAACGAACCAACAAAAATGAATATCACTAAATATCCACAAATCCCCGGCGTAACGCTCACCAATACAGAAATACTGCTAGTTGCTAAAAGCATCAATATCCCTCCTGCAGCCCTAAAAGCGGTACAAGTAGTAGAGACTGCAGGACGAGGCGGCTTCATTGCTCCAGGTAAGCCCACCATCCTTTTTGAAGGTCACATCTTTTGGAAGCAGCTTCGCATCCGCAAAATCAATCCCATACAACACACCAACGGCAATACAGACATCCTTTACCCCAAATGGGATCGCAGTAAATACCAAGGCGGACAGTATGAGTACGCCCGATTGAAGCGTGCTTGCAGCATCAATGAAGAAGCTGCCTATTGCTCGGCAAGCTGGGGCCTCTTTCAAATAATGGGATTCAATCACAGTCAATGTGGAATCGCCAATATACATGAATTTGTAAAGTTAATGGCAGAGAGCGAATACCAGCAACTCAAACTGACAGTCGCCTTTTTGAAGAATAACAATCTGCTGTCACCCCTTCGCCAATGCAATTGGAGTCATTTTGCACAGGCTTACAATGGAGCAGGCTATGCACAAAACCACTACGCAGAGAAACTCAGTGAGGCTTACAAGAAGGCGGTGGAGCTGTTTAGGTAGCTGAAGCAGAAAAAACGTAACCCTTCACATATTCAAATAAGAAATAGAATTGCTACTATCTTTTTCCTACCAACACGATAGCATATTTACACCTCTTATATATAGGTAACAGCAATCAAGAAAAAGAAGAAAGAGGAAAAAAAGTAATCCAAAAGCATCCAAGGAGCAATGCGAAGCGAGCGGAGCAACTAAAAGAAAGAGGAAAAAAGGATTCTCTCTCTTTCCCTTCCGGCCTTTAGCGAAGAAACGTTAAGCGTAGAGCCATCTTTGGGCGTTAAGAAACGAACACGTTTAAGTGAGCGCAGCGAGGGCGTTTGTTCGTTTTAGCCCAAAGATGGCTCGGAGTAGTTTCGTAGTGACAGCCGGCACTTTTCTTTTTTTGGTTCGTTTTTTTCTTTGTGTGGACAAAGAAAAAAATGAACAAGCAAGCAGCCTGGCAAAGCAAATAATCAATGATAAAATCCAATATAACACCAATCCATTCCCTACAACAAACCTCATCAATTTTATGAATCCACAAAACAACAACTCACCCACATACTAAAACAAATCAATTTATAAAGAAAAATATAATTCCCCAAAAACAATAAAACTAACAAAAACTACACCTTATAATATACAGCCCCAATAAACCACCACCAAAATAAAAAATATATGTTAAATACAAAGAAATATTATGTGGCAATCAAAAAACTATTTACCTTTGGCTCCTGAATCAAGCGAAATGTATATTTTTCAGAAAAGCGATTATGAACAAAAGCCCATTAAATATAAATGATGTCAACAAAGTTGTATGTTTGAAAGAAATTTCTAACACACACACACACACACACACACACACACACACACACACACACACACACACACACACACACACACACACACACACACACACA
>Ga0302262_10000028_pt1 | contig 67916 bp, 45 predicted proteins | sample II_Fen_E3_4_FD_194557 | JGI IMG/M metagenome (GOLD analysis project Ga0302262, IMG submission 194557) | Peat permafrost microbial communities from Stordalen Mire near Abisko, Sweden - II_Fen_E3_4 | ecosystem: Environmental > Terrestrial > Soil > Wetlands > Permafrost | place: Sweden: Abisko...
GCGGGGGCGCGTCGGGCGGCGCGGCGTCGTGGGGCGGGGGCGCGTCGGGCGGCGCGGCGTCGTGGGGCGGGGGCGCGTCGGGCGGCGCGGCGTCGGGCGGCGCGCCGGCGTCCGCCGCCGCGTGCGCGTCGGCCTCGAACCGATCTCCGGGAACCCCGGCGTCGATCGGCACGGTGGAGCCGCCATCGGGGAACCCGGCGTCGTGCTCGGGTCCGGCCTCCGCGCCGCCACCGGCGCCGCGCGCGTCGCTCGGAGCGTCGGTTCCGACCGCGATCCCGGCTTCGATCGGTGGAACGCCGGCACGCGAGGCATCGGCGCAGCCGGCCATCACCACCAGCAGCACCGCGATCATGGTCGGCGCGGACGCGGCGGCGATCGGGTGTCGGGTCGAGGTGAACCGCCGCTTGAGGCGGAGGAACGGCTGCTCGATGATCCGCCACGACGCGGTCGCAAACACCACCGCCACGGCGATCTTGACCGGCAACCAGATCATGCTGAGCTCGTCTTGCCCCGCGGCGCCGACCAGCGCGGTCACGGCGGTATCGGCGGGGCGATGCAGGAGGTAGAGCCCGAAGCACAGCTTGCCGGGGTAGCGCAGCAGCGGCGCGCGCAGCACGGCCGTCGCGAGCCGCGCCCGCTGCTCGTACACCAGCAGCACGAGGGCGGCGAGCCCGATCGCCAGCACGCTGTAGCCGAACGTGCGGCCGAACCAGGTGGTGCGGTCGAGCTGGGTCCAGATCATCACCGCCGCGACCCCGCCGATCACCGGCGCTAGCACGCGCGGCAGCCGGGCGCGCCACGCCAGGTAGCGCGCGCTGCGGACGAACACGGCGAGCAGGCAGCCGATCGCGATCGTATCGAGCCGGCACAGCGTGAACAGGTACTGGACGCGCTCGCGGTCGGGCGCGATCGCGGCGGTCGCGAGCCGCACGCCCAGCGACCCCAGCGCGATCGCGACCAGCCAGCGCGCGAGGTGGCGGGGCTGGGCCCAGCGCACCAGCAGCGGGAACGTCAGGTAGAACTGCTCCTCGATCGCGAGCGACCACACCGGCGCGAGCCAGTACGGCGGATCGCGGCCGAGCAGCGACTCGGGGATGTTGCCGAGCTGGCTCAGGTACCACAGCGGCGATCCGGCCTGGCGCAGGAACTCCTCGTGCGCGGCGATCGGAAACGCCAGCAGCATGCCGCCGATGAACAGATAGAACAGCGGGAAGATCCGCAGCACGCGGCGCGCGTAGAAGTTGCGGAAATAGCCGGGGCTATCGCGCGTGTCGATCAGGATCCCGGCGATCAAGAAGCCGCTGATCACGAAGAACAGATCGACGCCCGCCCACCCTGCCTCGATCGGCCACGGCGTGCCGGACACCCGGGGGTACATCCGGTGGACCATGACGGCGAGGATCGCGAGGCCGCGCAGTCCGTCGAGCTCGGGGACATGACCATCCGGTTCCGCAGGCCGCTCAGCCATTGTCGCACCCGAAGTGCAGCCGTCGTGCCACGGCGCACGATCTGCAATCAGGCATTCGCCTTGGCGTCGTGTGTGCGCGACGAGCGCACGCGCACGGGCACGCGGAATCGACACGCGGCGAAGTCTCCGCCCCCCGCGGTGAGCGCGGGCTGGCGGGGATGCGATCAGAGCGAGAGCTTGGCCTTGTTCGAGAGCTTGTCGCGCACGACGGGGAAGTAGTCGTAGGTCGGGTAGAACTCGGTGCGGAACGCTTTCCACGCGGTCTTCTCGAGCGCGACGTTGACCTCGCGCAGCTTGGCGGCGGGGACCTCGAGCGTGACGATCTGGCCGATGCCCATGACGACGTACCAGCTCACCACCGACGTGCCGGCCGGCGGGAACGCCTTGTACATGCCCTGGAGATCTTCGAGCTTGTTGATCTCCTCGAGCGTCTTGCTCTGATCGTGGTGGAGGAGGATCGTGAGCAGGATCGCGTCGGCGGCCTGCTTCTGGCGCGGCGCATCGCTGGGCTGCGCGACGGCGGTGGCGACGCAGAACATGGCGACGAGGGTGGGCGGGAGAAACTTTGGCATGCGGCACTGTAACGCCGTGCCCGCGTCGCTCGATGCGGTGTTCGCGGAGGCGCCGTGCGCGCTCGATCGTGAGCGCGAGCGCGAGCCGTGCGCGATGTGACAATTTCGCCGCAACGCCGTTTCTAATTTCGTCGGGACGGTGACGATGTCATAACGGGACGGTGACGAAACTATGCGTGCTGCTCGCCGTGCTGGTGGCTTGCGGCGGAGACTGGCTCACCGAGACCCACATCATTGTCGATGGCGAGCACGCCGAAGCGATGGATTGCCGGCGCGAGATCTGCGTGCACAACGAGAATACCGATCTCACGGTCTACCAGGGGGCGACCTATCTGGTGCACCGCACGGCGGTGAGCCAGATCCTCGGGCCCAACAGCTCGCTGCGCGTGCTGCGCTCCGACGATCACGGCAAGACCTGGACCGTGCTCGCCGTGCTCCCGGCGATCGAGGATCGCGACCTGCGCGATCCGTGTTTCTACGAGGTCGGCGGCCGGCTCGCGATCAAGGCGCTCACGCGGCTTCAGGTCAACTCGCTGCGCGATAGCGACGTCGCCACGATCGCGGTCGGCGCGGTGTCGCCCGACGGCGGCAAGACCTGGAGCCCGCTCGCGCCGCTCGGCCCCCAGACCTGGAGCTTCTGGCACATCCGCGACGACGCCAGCGGGGTGCACTACACGGCGGCGTACGAGGACGGCGACAAGAGCGTCCGGCTGTTCTCGTCAGCGGATGGCCTGCAGTGGACCGCCGGCGCGCAGATCTACGGCGTCGCCGCGGACACGCCGCTCGAGACCGAGCTCGTGTTCATGCCCTCGGGCAAGCTCCTGGCGCTGGTCCGCGTCGACGGCACCAACGAGGAGCTGTTCGGGAATGTCGGTCGGCTGCGCACCAAGGTGTGCTGGGCGTCGCCGCCGTTCACCGCGTGGGATTGCTCGCGCGAGCTCACCGGCGTCCGGCTCGATGGGCCGATCGCGTTCTTCCACGGCGCGCGGCTGTTCGTGGTGGCGCGCAAGCACTTCATCGAGCCCGAGAATCGCAAGCGCACGGCGCTGTACGAGCTGACCGGCGACTTCGATGGCGGCGAGCTCTCGATCAGCGAGCGCGGTGAGCTGCCTTCGGCGGGCGACACCGCGTACGCCGGGGTCGCGCCGATCGACCGCGATCGCATGCTGGTCACGTGGTACTCGAGCAAGGTCTCCGCCGATCAGGCGTGGATTCTCGCGGCGTTCGGCGCCACCAACATCTGGCAGGCCACGCTCGATCTCGCGGAACTGTAGGCATCTCCCCCCCAGGCAGCCGTTCCCTGCCGTTTCTGGGCACTGCCGGGGCCTCCACACCGGCTACAGTAGCGCGTCATGGGGGAGCCCTGCCGCGCGTGTGATGAGGCCTTGCCGCCGCTCGCGCGTTTCTGTCCGAATTGCGGACAGCCGCGCGAGGCGACCGCGCTGCCCGCGCTGCCCGGGCACCAGACGCTGACCAGCCCGCGCCAGCGGATGCTGCCGCCGCGGCTGATCACGCCCGGCACGCTCGTCACCGATCGCTACCAGATCGAGGGCGTGCTCGGCGAGGGCGGCATGGGCGTGGTCTACGAGGCGGTCGATCTGCAGCTCCGGCGCCCGGTCGCGATCAAGGCGCTGCACGCCAGCTTCATGGGCGACCCCGATATCCGGCGGCGGTTCAAGCGCGAGGCCCAGCTCATGCTCGGCTGGAACCACCGCTACGTGGCGCGGGTCTACGACATCATCGAGCACGACGACCTGCTCGCGTTCGTCATGGAGTTCGTCGATGGCCCGACGCTCGAGGACCACGCCCAGCGCTGGAACGGCAAGCTGCCGTACGACGAGCTCCGCCAGATCTTCACCGGCGTGCTCGAGGCGATGGCCGAGGCGCACTCGATCGGCGTGGTCCACCGCGATCTCAAGCCGCACAACATCCTGCTCCACCTCACCGATGGCGCGGTGGTGCCGAAGATCGTCGACTTCGGCGTCGCCAAGGTGCTCGAGGGCACGATGTACACGATGACCGGCGCGCTGCTCGGCACCTGCCGCTACATGTCGCCCGAGCAGGTCCGCTCGCCGCAGCACGTCGACCACCGCGCCGATATCTACTCGCTCGGCGTCACGCTGTACCGCTGCGTCACCGGGCGCTGCCCGTTCGAGGGCACCAACCACTTCGCGGTGATGATGGCGCACGTCGAGCAGGCGCCCGAGCCGCCGTCGGCGTTTCGCCCGCACCTGCCGCCGGAGCTCGAGCGGATCATGCTGCAGGCGCTGGCCAAGAACCCCGCCGATCGGCCGCAGACCTGCGGCGAGCTGCGCGACGCGCTCGAGCGCTCGCTGGTCGACGTGACGTCGAGCCACACCGTGCGCGCGGCCGAGCCGCCGGAGGTGATGACCGAGCGCGATGGCAACGAGATGCGGCTCATCGCCGGCGGGCCGTTCCCGCTCGGCGCGCATCGCCGCAGCGTGCAGATCGACCGGTTCTACCTGGCGCGCTATCCGGTCACCAACCGGCAGTTCCAGGCGTTCGTCGAGGCCACCGGCTACCGGCCGGACGACGCCGAGGCGCATCGCTTCCTGCACCACTTCAAGGACCGGCGGTGCCCGGCCGACCTGATCGATCATCCGGTGGTGTTCGTGTCGTGGACCGACGCGCGCGCGTACTGCCGGTGGGCGGCGCGGCGGCTGCCGAGCGAGGCCGAGTGGGAGAAGGCGGCGCGCGGCCCCGATGGCAACAAGTACCCGTGGGGGCGCGAGGAGCCATCTCCCGAGCTCGCCAACTTCGGCCAGGCGCGCGCCAAGGCCTACCCGATCACGTCGGGCGAGGGCGGCACGGCCGAGGTCACCGCGTTCCCGAACAGCGCCTCGTACTACGGCATCGAGGGCATGGCAGGCAACGTGTTCGAGTGGTGCGAGGATATCGACGATCCCGCGTTCTATCTCCACGGCCCCGATCGCAACCCGCGCAATACGGTCCAGCCGGGCGCCGCGCCGTGCGTGATCCGCGGCGGGTCGTGGCGCTACGACGCGCGCTCGCTCAGGACCTACGCGCGCGCCAGCTTTCCCCCGACGTTCCGGCTCGACACCGTGGGATTTCGCGTCGCGCTGTAGCGCGGTGGGCGGGCCCTGCGCTTGCCTTGTGACCGCGGCGTGCCACGTTCTGCACCGCGAGACGTCGCAGCATGATGAGCGTCGCCGGAAAATCTCTGTGGGGCGCAGCGGTCGTCTGCCTCGCCGTGATGGTGGTCTGCCTCCTGGCGCTGCGCGTGGAGGCGCCCAGGCTGCTCGGCGTGCATCCGGCGTTGAAGCCGCTGAAGTTCGCGATCTCGATCGGCCTGTTCCTCGCCACGCTGGCGGTGCTCCTGCCCCACCTCCAGACCTCCGGCCCCGTGCGGCTGGGGCTCGCCGTCGTGCTCGTCGCGACCAACGCGGTGGAGCTGGGCCTGATCGCGCTGCAAGCCGCGCGCGGCCGGACGTCGCACTTCAACACGGCCACGCCGCTGGACAAGGCGATCACGCTGACCATGGCCGGCGCGATCGTCGTCATGCTCGGGGGCGTGGTCGCCGTGGCATGGCTCGCGACGTTCCGTGACCTGGTCGCCTGCGACGCCGCGATCACCCTGGCGTGGCGAGTCGGGCTGTGGCTGTTCGTGCTCGTCGCGGTCACCGGCTTCACGATGGTGAGCCACGGCCGTCACACCGTGGGCGCGCCCGATGGATCCGCGGGGCTGCCGATCGCGAACTGGAGCCGCACGCACGGCGACCTCCGGGTCCCGCACTTCATCGCCTTGCACGCGCTGCAGGTGCTCCCCTTGTTCGCGCTGGCGTGCCGGTGGATCCCGGTCTCCGCAGGTGCCCGCCTGGCGATCGTCGCGGTCGCGTGCCTCGGCTACGTGGCCGGGTCCGTGGCGTCGATGGCGTGGGCCCTGGCCGGACGGCCGGTTGTGTAGTCCGTTGCATCGTCGACCTATACATAGGTTGGCGAGGCGCCACGTTGCGGCGATCACAGCTGGGGCGTGCCCCCCCACCCGGTGGTGAACAAGTCCCCGGGTATCGTGCGCCAATCGTGCAGCGTAGGGTGATGCCACGACGGATCTCGAGGAAGCACCACCACTATGTCCAAACTAACCCGCCGTGACTTTGCCAAACGCGTCGGCCTCGCCGCGCTGTTTGCGCCCTTCATGTCGCTCGTGAACCGCGCACCGGCCAGCGCCGCCGCGCTGGGAAAAGCCAAGTACCTGCTGATCTTCTATACCAACGGCACCGATCCGAAGGCGTGGACGCCGGCCGGATCGACCTTGAACAACATCGTGTTCAGCACGATGACGCAGACGCTGTCGCCGCTGCTCGCCAACCTCGTGCTGGTCGAGAAGCTGTCGAGCAACGGCAGCGCCGATAACCACGCCGCGCCGGGCGGCCTCACCGGTCAGGGCTACTCGGGCCAGAGCCGGGTCTCGATCGACCAGTTCGTCGCCGACAAGCTGAAGGCCGCGGGCGTCACGACGCCGATCCCCAGCCTCGTGCTCGGCAGCGTCGCGTCGCAGCAGCAGAACTCGTTCTTTCGCAACAACCAGCCGCTCAGCCCGATCTTCTCGCCGGTCGCGGCCTATGACGCGATCTTCGGCTCGGTGGCCGGGGTGTCGCCGAACCTGTTGCAGCGGCGCAAGAGCGCGCTCGACCTGGTGAACACCGAGCTCAAGCAGCTGTCGAGTCAGCTCGACAGCGAGGGCCGCCAGAAGCTCGAGCTCCACGCCGATTCGATCCGCGCGGTCGAGGGCCGGCTCAGCGGCGGCGCGAGCGGCAGCGGCGGCGGCAGCTGCGCGTCGGGCACCCGCCCGGCGGCGGCGACGCAGGATCTGCTCGCCAGCGTGACCCACCTCGATCTCGCGGTCACCGCGTTCTCGTGTGACATCACGCGCGTGGCGGCGGTGCAGTTCGGCCACGATCAGAGCACGCAGGTGGCGATCGACGAGGTCGGCAACAAGGGCGACTGGCACAACGACTACATCCACAGCGACAACCCGCGGACCCGGCTGGCCAACCTCGAGCGCTGGCTGGGCGAGCAGTTCGTCGCGGCCGCGACCAAGTTGAAGGCGCTGCCCGCGCCGACCGGCGGCGGCACGCTGTTCGACCAGACCTTGATGGTGTGGGCGCGCAACATGGGCGATGCGGTCGCCCACAACGGCTCCGACATGCGGTTCGTGTTCTCGGGCGGCGCCGGTGGCTACCTGACGACGTCGCCGACCGGCCGCTACATCGATGGCGGCGGCGACGCGCACCAGCGCGCGCTGTGCAGCGCCGCCGCGGCGATGGGCATCACCAGCTTCGACGGCTTCGGTGACGCCAACTTCGCTCGCACCCCCCTCGACTCGATCGGCAAGTGAGGAGAACCAGCATGACGTCTCGCAAACTCGGTCTGTCCTCCCTGGTCGTGCTCGCGGTCGGCTGCGGCGTCGATCGCCCGGATCACGGCGCGTCGGCCGGCGGTGGCGGCAGCGACGCAGGCGCCGACCCCGGCGGCGGCGAGCTGGTCGCCCCGGCGTGCGCGACCCGCGGCCCGCGCATCACGCGGCGGCTCAGCAATGCCCAGCTGCGCAATACGCTGCAGGCGGTGTTTCAGGACACCACCGTTCCCACCGGCGACATCCTCACCGATCCGGTGGTGCTCGGCTTCAAGGCCGACGCCACCCAGGCGACGGTCCGCGACCTCGACTCGCAGCTGATCATGAACAACGCCGAGGCCGTGGCCGACTGGGCGGTCACCAAGAAGCTCGGCCAGCTGACCAGCTGCCAGACGATGGACGCGACGTGCCCGCGCACGCTGATCCAGACGCTCGGCAAGAAGCTGTATCGCGAGCCGCTGGCCCAGGCCACGGTCGATGCCTACGCGGCGCTGTTCAGCGCCGAGACCAGCTTCGCCGATGGCACCCGCGCGGTGATCTCGGCGATGCTGCAGTCGCCCTACGTGCTGTATCGCCGCGAGCTGGGCACGCTCGGCAGCGATGGCAACTATCACCTCACGCCGTACGAGCTCGCCAGCAGCCTGTCGTACATGCTGACCAACGGGCCGCCCGACGACACGCTGATGAGCGCGGCGGATCAGGGCCACCTCACCACCACGGCCGACCTCGACCGCGAGGCGGCGCGCCTGCTCGCCGCACCCCAGAGCGAGGTCGCGTTCGGCCAGTTCGTCCGCAGCTGGCTCTCGATCGATGATCTGCCGACGCGCGCCAAGATGGATCCGAGCAACCGGCTCACCGACGCGGTCCGCGCGGGGATGCTCCAGGAGACGGTCTCGGTGTTCATGAACGTGCTGCGCTCGAACGCCAAGGTCTCGGAGCTGTTCACCGCGACGTACACGTTCATGGATCAGAACCTGGCGAGCTACTACGGGCTCGGCGGCGCCAGCTCCACGTTCCAGCGCGTCGAGCTGCCGGCCAACACGCGGGCCCACGGCATCCTCGGCGAGGGCGCGATCCTGACGCGCCACGCGCTCGCCGATCGTTCGTCGCCGGTGCAGCGCGGCAAGCTGGTGCGCGAGCGGCTCCTGTGCGAGGAGATCGCGCCGCCGCCGCCCAACGTCAACACCAACATCCCGGCGCCGACGGGCAACATCACGACCCGCGAGCGCTACCAGGAGCACTCCGCGGATCCGTTCTGCAACAGCTGCCACCAGCGGCTCGATCCGGTCGGGTTCTCGTTCGAGCACTTCGACGCGTTCGGCCACAAGCGCGATCAGGAGAACGGCCAGCCGATCGATTCGACCGGCACGCTCGCGGGGATGACCAGCGGCGACGTCGCGCTCGACGGGCTCGACTCGCTGTCGACCTACCTCGCGACCAGCCAGGCGGTCTCCAAGTGCCTGGTGCGCTACATGTCGTACAACGCCTACGGCCTCGATCACTGCAGCGAGTCGTCGATCAGCGACGAGCTCGCGAAGTCAGACGGCAGCGTGAAGAGCATCGTGATGGCGGTGATCCACGCGCCGCAGTTCACGACGCGCGCGGCGGACTGACAAGATCGCGAGATCGGCCCGCCGGCCGCGGCGGTGGTGCTACGCTGGCCGGCCGTGAACGAAGAACGCCTCGCCGCGCCCGGTGAGTTCGCCGCGCAGCTCGCGACGCACCTCGCGCGGTTTCGCGTGCCCGCCTTGCCGATCCCGAGCGCCGCGCAGCTCGCGGCGCTGATCGACGCCACGTTCTTCGCGAGCCTGCACGAGGAGGAGATCCGGCGCGTCGACTTCAGCGTGGCGTGGCAGCCCGACCCGCAGAACTGCGCCGCGGTCGTCGCGCTCGCCAGCCCGGTGCGGCTGACGCCGAAGAACCTCGCCAAGCTCGCGCCCGCGACCTGGAGCGAGGCGACCGCGATCGCGCTGCGCCCCGAGGGCGCCGAGATCGTCGCGTGGGCGATCCTCGAGCGCACCGAGGCCGCGCACCAGCCGCTGACGATCCGCGCGCTCGAGGCGGGCGTGCTGCGCGTCGACTACGCAGGCGTGCCGCGGGCATTGTATGCGCGCGGCGAGATCGTGCTGCTCGGCGGCGAGCGCGATATCCAGGCGCCGACGCGGTGGCTGACCCAGACGTTCGGCGCGTGGAGCGCGAGCGCCGAGGCCGGCGCGGGGATCGATCTGCGGGCGACGGTGATCGCGCGCATCGCGGTCCAGGTGCTCGCGCACGGCCACGGCGGGATGGTCCTCGTGATGCCGGCCGAGGTCGCCGAGGCGCACGGCGTCCGCGTGCACTACGCGGTCACCGACGGCGCCGACGTGCTGGTGAAGCGCTACACGCAGGTCGTGCGCGACCTGGCCGCCGAGGATCGGATCGCGCGGCTCAAGGGCTCGCGACCACGGGGGCCGGACGGCCGCGTGTCCGTGCGCGACGAGGATCAGATCGCGTTCGCCGAGACGATCGAGCGGGTCGCGCGGCTGACCGCGGTCGACAACGCGCTCCTGATCGACACCAACCTGCGGGTCCGCGGCTTCGGCGTGCAGGTCATCGAGGGCGACGTGCCGCAGACGACCTTCCGCCACCTGCACCCGTACACCGGCGACGATCACGTCGACGATCTGGCGACGTTCACGGGGACGCGGCACCCCGCGGGAGTCATCTACTGCATGCGCCAGCCGCGCGAGGCGGCCGCGATCATCGTGTCGCAGGACGGCCGGCTCTCGCTCGCGATCAAAGACCGCACCGGGCTCGTGCAGGTGATCGGCAGCTACGATCACGCGTTCGGCTGGCGGTGACCGCGCGCGCCCGCGATCCGGCAGATCCTACGCGAAGCCGGGCGGGCGCTCCGCGGCCACGCCGAGCGCCTTCTCGAGGGCGACGCCCGCCCGGCCGATCGTGCCCTCGTCGAACAGCTTGCCGATGAACGTGACGCCGTGGGGCACGCGGCGCGGCGGCGAGAACGTCGGCATCGGGTGGGCCGGGTCCGGCGCCCAGTCGCTGCGCGCCTGGCCGACCTCGACGAACCCGGCGCGCATCGTCAGCGACGGGTGGCCCGTGAAGTTGGTGATCGTCAGGATCTCGTCGCGCAGCGATGGCACGAGCAGGACGTCGGCCGTGGTGAACACGCGCGCCATCTCCTCGGCGACCTTGCGGCGCAGCCGGTCGGCCTGGACCAGGTCGACGGCGGACAGCAGCCGCGACTGGCGGAAGATGTTGGGCCACGCGTCGGGCACCTGGACCTTGAGCTGGTCGACGCCGCGGCTCAGCGTGAGCTCCTCGAACGAGGCCGCGGCCTCGGCGAACAGGATCGTCGACAGCGAGCCGTAGGGCCAGTCGGGGAGCTTGACCTCGACCGGCACCGCGCCCAGCTTGCGCAGCGCCTCGAGCGCCGCGCGGTCGACCGCGGTCGCCGGCGGCTCGGCCATCCAGCGCGGAAAGAACCCGACCTTCAGGCCCTTGATATCGGCGGTCGCGTCGAACTCGAGCTTGCTCGGCACGCTGGACACGTCGCCGGCGTCGGGCCCGCTCAGCGCCGCCAGCACGAGCAAGGTGTCCTCGACGCTGCGGGCCATCGGCCCCAGCTTGTCGAGCGTCCAGCACAGCGTCATCGCGCCGGTCCGCGGCACGCGTCCGAACGTCGGACGAAGCCCCGTGACGCCGCAGCGCATCGCCGGCGCGACGATGCTGCCGCCGGTCTCGCTGCCGATCGCGAACCCGACGCAGCCCGCCGCCGTGGCCGCGCCCGGGCCGGCGCTGCTGCCCGACGCACCCTCGACGGGCAGCCACGGATTGTTGGTCTGCCCGCCGTACCAGATGTCGTTGAGCGCGAGCGCGCCCAGGCTGAGCTTGGCGACCAGCACCGCGCCGGCGTCGTGGAGCCGCGCGACCACCGCGGCGTCGGCCCTGGGCACCCGGTGCTTGAACGGCTCGGCGCCGTACGTCGTCGGGATGCCCGCGGTATCGACCAGATCCTTGGCGCCCCACGGGATGCCGTGCAGCGGCCCGCGATACCTGCCGGCGGCGATCTCGGCGTCGGCCTGCCTGGCCTGCCGGAGCGCGAGGTCGCGGGTCAGCGTGATGACGGCGTTGATCGTGGGCTGGAACCGCTCGAGCCGCGCGAGGTAGATCCGGGTCAGCCGCTCGGACGTCAGCTGGCGGGTCTCGATCCAGCGCGCGAGCTGGGTGACCGGCGCGAACGCGAGCTCGGCGTCGTTCGCGGGCGGCTTGCCGGGGCTGCCCGGGCTGCGCACGAAGCGATCGCGCGCGGGGCCGACCGCCAGTCCCGGTAGCGCGGGGTTCCAGATGCTCGCGGGGGCCACGCTGGGCTCGAGCGCGACCTTGCGCGGGCCGGTCCGCCGCTCGTACAGCGAGGCCATCGCCGCCTGCCAGCTGCCCGCCGCCTGGACGCGCTCCGCGGCGGTGTACGTGACCTGGACCAGCTTTTCGGCCGCTGCGATGGTCGACGCCTCGATCGCCGGGCCGACGAGCGGGCCGGTGCCGAACGCGGGCGGCTGGCCGGGCGGCGGCGCGGGCGGGGGCGCCGCGCTCCCGGATCCGGCCAGCGCGACCTTGCCGGCGGCGGCGGCGCCGAGCAGTCCGAGCACCGGGCCCTTCATGAACTGTCTGCGTGAGCTGGACATGGTGCGCACGGTACTCGAACTTGCCTGGGTTCGGGCCGCCTCGCGGCGGCGCAGCGATCTCGAGAGCTTGAAGTCGCGCACGACGTGCCACGGCGTCGCCCGGATGGAGATTCACGGCACCGCCGCGAATCGCTCCAGCGTGAGTCGGCTCTGGTCGCGCGGGTGGCTCGCGCACGCGAGAGTCGAAAACTGCAGTGCTGGTGTGACGCCGGGTTTTCGTCGACGAGGCCATGTTGCGGCCGCGAGTCCGGCGTATTGCGGGGCGCGTGGCGCGTGGTCGGCGATACACTGGAGAGTCACGGAGCTGCGTATTGTGAGTAGTGTTGACTCGCGCGGAGCCTTGCGAGAGTGTGAATGTGGCGATCGGGGAATTGGCACGTGAACAATGTACGTGGGATACGCAGATGCCTCGAATGCCGGATCGGCCCGGGCCGCGTCGTGTTCGCCGCCGAGTTCGTCGCGGTGCTCGGCGAGTACGTCGTCGGTGCGCGGCTGCCGTTGATCGGCCGCCGCCGCGGCGCGGGCGCGCCACCTCGTGACCCTGCGGCTCCCGGACCAAATGACCTGGAGGTCTCCCTGGGAGTGTGGGCGGGTCACGCCGTACTATCACTCTCCGTGGTGGCCCACGAATCTGCGCTATCGCGCGCCGCGCGAGGCATTCTGCTTCGGACCGGCGAATCCGGACTGCGCTGGGCGTTCGAGATCGACGCGCCGATCGGGCTGGTCGAGGTCGATCGGATCACCGCGACCGCGCCGGACGCCACCGCGTGGCAGCGCCAGGCGCGGCTGCCGGGCGGCCGGCTCGCGCCCTACATCGATCTACCGGCGCTGCTGCGCGAGCTCGCGGAGCCTGCCGAGGCCAGCCCTGCATGACCTGGCCCCGCGCGGCTCGCCGGCCATCCCCTCCACGCCCCCGAGCTCGAGCGCGCTCGGCTCGACTGCCCAAGGAGCGACCGTGGCGATCGTGTTAGTCGTCGATGATGCGCAGACAGATCGGGAGTTGATGGCGCGAGTCATCACCGCTGCGGGGCACCGCGTGGTGCTCGCGAGCGATGGCAAGGAGGCGATCTCGCTCGCCAAGGTGCACCACCCCGCGTTGATCTTCCTCGACGTCGTCATGCCGGTGATGGACGGCTTCGCGACGTGCCGCAACCTCTCCAGGGATCCCGAGACCTCCGCGATCCCGGTGGTGCTCGTGACCTCGAAGCAGAGCCACAGCGACGTGTTCTGGGGCAAGCGCCAGGGCGCATCCGACCACATCGGCAAGCCGTGGGACGAGCCGCGGATCGCGGCGATGCTCGCGCGGTACTGCCCATGATCGCGCCGTCGTCCCACGGCGCGGCGCCGCGGCCGGCCGCGCTCGAGAGCCTGGTGTGCTTCACGCTCGCCGGCCGGGCGTACGCGCTCGACGTCGACGTGGTCCGCGAGGTGATCCACGTCGGCGCGGTGGTCGCCGTGCCCAGCGCGCCCGCGGCGATCGCCGGCGTGGTCTCGCTGCGCGGCGCCACCGTGGCGCTGGTCGATACGCCCCAGCTGCTCGCGTTGCCGGCGCCCGGCGAGGCGCGCCGGCTCGCGCTGGTGATCGCCCGACAGCACCGCACGATGTGCGCGATCACCATCGATCGGGTGATCGGCGTCGTGCGGTTCGTGCACGCCAACTTCATCGCCGGGGAGCGGCCGCGCGAGCCGCCCGAGATCGCGGGGTTCTTGCCCGACGAGCGGGCGGGCCTCGTGACCGTGCTGAGCCCGCGCGTGCTGCTCGAGGCGATCGACCGGCTGCGGTTTCGTTGACCGCGTGGACATCCAGGCAGAGGAGCGTCGATGAGCTCGGTACCCATCCATCCCTTGGTCAAGCTACTCCGCCTCGCGCACGCCCCGCCGATGTGGGTGCTGCGGCGGCTACCCAACGTCGCCAAGTTCCTGGTGATCGCGGTCGTCCTGCTGGTGCCCCCGCTCGTGGTGTCGCTGCAGCAATACAAGGCCGCGACCCACCAGCTCAAGTTCAACGCCGGCGAGCACCTCGGCATGCGCTACATGGAGCCGGTCCACGACCTGCTCGATGCCCAGGAGCGCCACTGGGTCGCGCAGGTCGCGCGCGCGCTCGGCGACAAGGACATGGCCAGCGTCGAGCTCGCGACCGAGCAGCGCGCCCAGCTGCTGATCGGCCAGCTCGACGCGCTCGACGCCGAGCACGCCAGCGATCCGCTGTGGGGGCTGTTCGTGCCTGACGGCGCGGCGCTGGTCCACCAGCGCCTGCAGCAGCTCAAGGCGGCGTGGGCCAAGGTCACCGAGGCCGGCAAGCCGAGGACCGCGGTCGAGATCAACCAGGCCCACAAGGCCGCGCTCGAGCTGACCTGCGACTTCATCGTCAACTTCGTCGCGAACTACTCGAACCTCATCCTCGATCCCGATCTCGATTCGTACTGGCTGATGGACATCGCGATCGCCAAGAGCCCGACGATCGGCGTCGACTACGCGACCGCGTCGACCGCCGCGATGCTCGGCGTGTCCGGCGACCGGACCGACTGGCTCGTCGGCATCATCGGCGCGGTGACCGACGGCGCGCTCAACATGGCCGCGACCGCGTCGGTCGATCTCGCGACGTCGATCGGCCACACCAAGGACTACGGCAACAACCCCAGGATCGCGCAGCTGAAGGCGCCGTACGACGAGCTCAAGCACGCGACCGACGCGCTCGGCGCGCTGGTCAAGGACGCGTACGTGCGGCCGGTGACCGCGACCGGCGCCGAGGCGACCCGGCCGGCCGAGCTCGCGGCGCTGGTCGCCGCGACGATGGCCATGTTCGACAAGCTCGATCGATTCTACGACCTGAACAACGCGCCGCTCGACGAGCTCGTCCAGCGCCGCGTCACAAGCTACCGGGGCGAGCGGACACAGGGCCTGGTGTTCACGCTGCTCGCGCTGATCCTGCACTTCTACATCTTCACGGCGCTCTACCTCAACATCGACGATTCGATCCTGTCGCTCCGCCAGGTCACCAGCGAGGCGCGCGAGCTCCAGCGCCGGGTCAGCGAGGAGCACGCGCAGACCCAGAACAACATCGTCGAGCTGTTGACCGTGGTGTCCGACGCCTCCGACGGCAACCTCACGGTGCGCGCGCACACCTCGGCGGGCTCGCTCGGCAATGTGGCCGACGCGTTCAACCTGCTGATGGAGTCGCTCGAGCGCCTGGTCGGCGACGTGTTCAAGCAGGTCGGCGAGACCGAGCGCGCGGTGCAGTCGATCTCGCAGGTCGCGCGCAAGATGGTGGCCGGCGCGACCAGCCAGGCCAAGGAGGTCGGCACGGCGCGCCAGCTGGTCGACGACGTCGTCCGCCAGATCAGCGAGGTCTCGGTCAACGCCGACGGCGCGTCGTCGGCGTCGCGGCGCACCGCCGACACCGCGGAGCAGGGCGAGAAGGCGGTCGAGAACGTGATCCACGGCATGGAGTCGCTGCGCGCCAACGTGCAGTCGGGCGCCAAGAAGATGAAGAACCTCGGCGATCGCTCGATGGAGATCACGTCGATCGTCGGCACGATCTCGCGGATCTCCGAGCAGACCAACATGCTCGCGCTCAACGCGGCGATCGAGGCCGCGCGGGCCGGCGAGCACGGCCGCGGGTTCAGCGTGGTCGCCGACGAGGTCCGCAAGCTCGCCGAGCGCGCCACCAGCGCGACCAAGGATATCGAGAAGCTGGTCAAGGCGATCAACTCCGAGACCAACGAGACGATCAAGGCGATCGAGCAGCAGACCCACGTCGTCGAGGAGGAGTCCAAGACCGTCGGGGTCGCCGGCGAGTCGCTGCGCAAGATCCGCACCGCGTCCGATCAATCCGCCGGCCTGGTCGCGAGCATCACCGCGGTCGCCCGGGTCCAGGTCGAGCAGGCCCAGCGCGTGGCCCGGACGATGGAGACCGTGTCGTCGATCGCCAACGATACCCAGCAGGGCGCCGAGTCCACGGTCACGACGATCAATAACCTGGTGCAGCTGTCGACCAGCCTTCGCAAGTCGGTCAGCCAGTTCCGGGTCACGAACGGAGCTCGCTAGCTCGTGGCGTTTGTGATCGACGACGTGCGCGAGTCGTTCACCAGCGACGTCGGCCGGTTCCTCGGCGACATCGAGCAGGGCGCGCGCGCGCTCGGCGCGGCGGCGACCTTGGCCACCCCGGCCGACGCCACGTGGCAGCCGCAGCTGGGCGCGATCGTCGTGGGGCTGCACGGCATCTCCGGCTCGTCGTCGCTGGTCGGCGTGACCACCCTCGCCGAGCCGGCGCGGCGGATCGAGGACCTCGCCGCGTCGGCCGACGAGTCGGTCCGCATGCTGCGGCTCCACGCCAGTCGCCTGAAGCGGATCGCCGCGCTGTGCCGCGACGGCAGCGCGGATCTGCGGGTGATCCTCGATCACGAGCTGGCGGGGCGGCGGGGCGATGCGGGGCAGCGCGCGGGGCAGCTCCACAAGCGGATCGACATCGCGATGCGCGAGCTCGACGAGCTCAGTGGCACGCCGCTGGCGCCGGCGCCGCCGATCCCGCTGGCCCGACCGCCGGCGCACTCCGCGCCGATCAAGCTGCCGGTGATCGTCCCGGCGGTGCCTCCGGTCGCGCCCCGGCCTGCGCCCGCGGCGGCCGCGCCGGTGGCCGTCTCGATCAACCTGCCGGCGACCGACGAGTGGGACGCGTTCATCGAGGAGTCGACCGAGCTGTTCGAACGGCTCGACGAGACCCTCGCGGGCCTCGAGCGCAGCGCGGCGCCGGGGGGCGAGGTGACCAGCCTGTTTCGCAGCTATCACACGCTGAAGGGCGCGGCGAACGCGATCGGCCTGGTGCCGGTCGGGCAGCACGTGCACCTCATCGAGTCGCTGCTCGAGCGCGTGCTCGCCGCCCCGCACGACCACGACCTGCGCGGCGTGGTGCGCGCGCTCGCCGAGCAGAACCTGGCGATCCGCAAGGCGATCAACCGCGCCGCGATCGAGGGCGAGGTCGCGATCGATCACGCGTGGATCGCCGCGCAGCTCGGCCGGCTCGAGCGATCGCGGCCCGCCGGAGCCGCCCTGGCGGAGGCCCAGGCCGCCGCCTCCGAGGACGCGAGCGTCGACGACGCGGCGGGGTCCGAGCGGCGGTTCGTGCGGGTCGCCGCGGACCGCCTCGACGGTTTGCTCGATCTGGCGGGCGAGCTCGTGGTGTGCCGGTCGCGCATGCTGTCGCGGGTCGACCGGCTGCGCGGCCTGCACGACGCCGAGCTCGCGCATCACGAGGCCGCGATCCAGCTGATCGACGGGTTCGCGGCGACGACCCAGTTCGCCAACCTCGATGGCCGGCGCCGCCGCGCGCTGCACCCCGAGGCGCAGGCCAGCGCGACGCCGGGCTTCACCGGCCTCGAGCTCGATCGCTACGAGGAGATCCACGTGCTGTCGCGCCGGCTCGAGGAGGCCGCGAGCGATACCAAGGAACTCCGGCGCGACATGGCCAGCGAGATGCAACAGCTCACCGAGGACGCCGAGGTGCTGAGCGCGATCGCCTCGGGTCTGCAGTCCGAGATCACGCGCGCCCGCATGCTCACGATCGACGTGCTGTTCTCGCGCCTGCGGCTGCCGATCCGCGACGCCGCCCAGCGCAGCGAGCGCGAGATCGAGATCGAGGTCACCGGCGAGCAGCTCGCGATCGATAAGGCGATGTCGGATGCGCTGTTCGGGCCGCTCTTGCACCTGGTCCGCAACGCCGTCGTCCACGGCATCGAGCCGCCGCACGTCCGCGCGCAGCTCGGCAAGCCGCGGATCGGCAAGATCCGGCTCGCGGCGAGCCAGGTCCACGGCGAGATCGTGTTCGAGATCGCCGACGATGGCCGCGGGATCGATCTGGCGCGGCTGCGCGAGGTCGGCGTGCGGCGCGGCGTGCTGCCGGCGTCGGTCGCCGCGTCCGATCCCGCGGTGCTCGACCTGGTGTTCGCCAGGGGCGTGACCACGCTCGACGTCGCCGACGACGTCGCCGGCCGCGGCATGGGCGGCGACATCGTCAAGCGGGCGATCGATCGGCTGAACGGCATGATCGAGGTCCACAGCGAGCCGGGGCAGGGCGCCGCGTTCCGGATCCTGCTGCCGCTCTCGATGTCGATCACCCAGGCGGTGATCGTGCGGGTCGGCGGCGTGCTGCTCGCGATCCCGATCGCCTACGCCGAGGCGATCCGGGCGAGCGAGGCGCTCGAGCTGGTCGACGCGTTCGGCCGGCTGCGGGCCCGGATCGGCGACCGCATGGTGCCGGTCCATCCGCTGCGGCGGAGCTTCAGCGAGGCGATGCTGCGCGCGGCGACGACCGATCGCGTCGTCGTGGTCTGCGCGGTCGGCGGCGAGCGCATCGCGCTCCAGGTCGACGAGGTGGTCGGTCAGGAGGAGATCGTGGTCAAGAGCCTGGGAGCGCTGCTCGAGGGCCACCCGCTGTTCTGCGGCAGCACGGTGCGCGGGGACGGCGAGCTGGTGCTGATCCTCGACATCCCCGGGGTCCTCGAGTCCGAGCTGCAGGGGGTGCGGCGCGTCCGCGCGGTCGCGCCCGCGCCAGGCCCCGCCGTGGCCGCGCGGCTCGCGCCCCCCGTGGGCGATGCACGCGACGCGCCGCCGGTGGTGCCGCAGCTCGCGCCGAGCGATTCGCTCGACGATCGCGACGAGCTGGCCGCGCCCGGGGCCGCGTCGATCGAGCTCGGCGAGCTCGTCGAGCTCGCGCCGGTCCCGGCCGGCCGCCGGCGCGTGCTGTTCGTCGACGATTCGCTGTCGGTGCGCAAGGTCGCCGAGCGCATGCTGAGGTCGCTCGACGTCGACGTGGTGCTCGCGGTCGACGGCCAGGATGCGCTCGAGCAGCTGCGGGCGATGGCGTTCTCGCTCGTGTTCACCGATCTCGAGATGCCGCGCATGCACGGCTACGAGCTGATCCGCGAGCTCCAGCTGGTGCCGGCGTACCAGGCGATCCCGGTGGTCGTGATCTCCAGCCGATCGGGCAAGAAGCACATCGATCAGGCGCTCGCGATGGGCGCCCGCGAGTACCTCACCAAGCCGTTCTCGCCCGAGATCCTCGGCGCGACGCTCGCGCGGCTGGCGGGGCAGGGAGCGTAGCGCGTGGCGGCGATGACCGGCCAGCTCGCGTTGCTCGCGCTCGTCGGCGATCTGGTGGTCGCGCTCGACGCCGCCGCGATCGCGCAGCTCCGCCGTGCCGCCGACCTCGCGGCCCGCCGGGTCGAGCCCGCGGTGTTCGCGCTCGAGCTCGACGGCGAGACCGTGCCGGGCTGGGATGCCGGCGAGCTGCTCGGGCTCGGCGCGTGCGACGCGTCCTGGGTGATCGTCCGGCTCGCGGCGATCCACGACGGCCGGCGGTTCGGGCTCAGGCTCGGTCGCTGCGTGGCGGTCCAGCGGTTGCCGGCGTGTCACGCGATCCCGCCGTCGCTGTTCGCGGCGCGCGCCGGGGCGATCGCCGCCGCGTTCTCGACCGCCGAGCTCGCCGCGCAGCTGGTCGCGCCGTCGGGCATCGTGATCGACCTCGCGCGCTTGCTCACCCCGGCCGAGCTCGCGCTCGGGGCCCGCCTGCGGGTGCGCTCGGAGGTCGCGTTTGAGCGCGTCAGCTAGCGACGCCGCGGCGCCGCATCCGCTCGATCCGCTGCTCGCGCGCCAGCTGCGGCGGCTCGAGCTGCCGGCGGACGTGGCGCGGTCGCCGGCCTGGCAGCGGTTCGTCGATGGCGTCAACGACCACTACCTCCACATGGCCGAGCAGCGGACCCTGCTCAGCCGATCGATCGAGCTGTCGACCCACGAGCTGGAGGCGCTGCGCCGCGGCATCGAAGCGCAGCGCGATCACCTCGGCGCGGTGGTCACCGGCATCACCGGCGCGCTCGGCCAGGTCGCGAGGCTGCTCGACGGCGGGCCGGACTCGTCGGCCGAGGCGGTCGACCAGGCCAAGCGCGAGCTCGCGCGCCAACTCCAGGCGATCTTCGACGACGCGCGGCTGCCCGATGGCGGCGGCGTCGAGGCCGCGGGGCTCCGCGACAGCCTGCTCCAGCTGGTGGACCAGCTGATCGCGCGGCTCGGCGCCGCCGGCAACCTCGCCGCGGCGCGCAAGGAGCTCGAGGTCGCGCGGGTCGTCCAGCAGCTGCTGATCCCGCCGCAGGCCGTGATCGATCTGCCGCCGCTGCACTTCGCCGGGCACTTCCAGTCCGCCGAGGCGTGCGGCGGCGACTGGTGGACGGTGTCGGCGCTGCCGCACGGCCGCGCGCTGGTCGTGATCGGCGACGTGACCGGCCACGGCGTCGCCTCGGCGCTGCTCACGGTGGCGGCGCGGGCGAGCTGCGAGCTCGCGCTCCAGCTCGGCGCGGACCGGCTCACGCCGGGCGGGCTGCTCGGGATGATGAACCAGACGCTGTACCGGATGGCGCGGCGCAAGCTGATGATGACGAGCGTCGCCGCGGTCGTCGATCCGGCGGCGCGGAGCCTGACGGTCGCCAACGCCGGTCACCCGTTTCCGATCCTCCTGCGCAACCGGATCACGCACCCGATCCTGGCGGAGGGGCCGCAGCTTGGCGACTCGCCCCACGCGGTGTTCGAGGACAGCCAGATCGAGCTCAGGCGCGGGGACACGATGGTGTGCTTCACCGATGGCGTCGCGGAGTGCGAGAACGCCGCCGGCGAGCGGTTCAGCGAGCGCCGGCTGCGCTCGCTGGTCCAGCGCGTCGCGACCGGCAACGCCGCCGGGACCTGCCGGTCGCTGGTCGCGGCGCTCGACAGCTTCCGTGGCGGCCAGCCCGCGAGCGACGACACGACGCTGGTCGTCATGGCGGTCGATTGAGATGCAGGTCAGCTCGGTGTCCTACGATGTCGCCGGGGCGCGGTGGAGCACCAGGTTCCCGGCCGGTGATTCGCCGCGCACGCTGGTGACCGTGTTCGGGTCGTCGCAGATGACCGACCACCCCGAGGTGTTCGTCGAGCTCGCCCGCGCCTACCCGCGGTCGCTGATCGTCGGCTGCTCGAGCGCCGGCGAGATCCAGGGCACCCAGGTCCGCGACGGCTCGCTCGCGGTGACGATCACGCGGTTCGATCGCACCGAGCTCGCGCTGGCGTGGAGCGAGGTCCCGGGCGCCGGCGACAGCGAGCGGATCGGCGGCGAGCTCGCGCAGCGGCTGGTCGCGCAGGGCGGCCTGCGCGCGGCGCTGATCCTCGGCGACAGCCCGGCGGTCAACGGCGCCGGGTTCGCGCGCGGCGTCGGGCGCACGCTGGGCGACGCGGTCACCGTCACCGGCGGGCTCGCCGCGGATGGCTCCGCGCGGGGCCGCACCTGGCTGACCGTCGGCGGCGCGCTCAAGCGCGGCATCGCCGTCGCCGTCGGGTTCTACGGGCCCAACGTCGTGGTCGGCCACGGCGTCAGCGCCGACTGGCTGCCGCAGCGCGCCGGGTGGCTGATCACCCGCGGCGAGGGCGACCGCGTCTACGAGCTCGACGACCAGCCGGCGATCGAGGTCTATCGCGCCGCGCTCGCCGACCGCGGTGACGAGCTCCCCGAGGTCGCGATCTGGTTTCCGCTCGCGGTCGGCGCGGCCGGCGACGCGCCGGTCGTGCGCACCGTGGTCGGGCTCGACCACCAGGCCGGGGCGCTGGTGCTCGCCGGCGAGGTCAGCGCCGGCCAGACCGCCGTGCTGCTCACCGCCGATCTCGAGGATCTGATCGGCGGCGGCGTCCAGGCGGCGGTCGGCGCCACCAAGACCGGCGCGCCGCGCTCGATCGATTGCCTCGCGCTGGCGATCTCGTGCTTCGGGCGGCGCAAGCTGCTCGGCTCGTGGAGCGGCGAGGAGATCGTCGCGGTGCGCGACGGGCTGCACGCCGAGCGCACGACGGTCACCGGGTTCTACGGCTACGGCCAGATCGCGGCGGCGCCCGCGGGCCCGGCCGCGCTGCACAACCAGACGCTCAGCCTCACGGTGTTCTCGGAGGCCCGGCCCGCCGAGGCCGCCCGCGTCGCCGAGCGCGCGGTGCCGCCGCCGGTGCCGGTCGGTTACGCGGTGCGCACGGTGCTGTACGACCTGCGCGCCGGGACGTGGTCGGCGCCGCTGCCCGAGCTCGATTCGCCGCGCACCCTCGTCCTGGTGTTCGGCGCGCCCGAGCTGGTCGACCGCCGCGCGCCGCTCGACGCGCTGCGCGCGCGGTACCCGGCGTCGGTGATCCTCGGCTGCTCGACGGCGGGCGAGATCCACGACCAGGCGGTGCACGATCGCACGGTCGCGGTCTCGATCGTGCGGTTCGCGCGGACCGAGCTGCGGCTGGCGGTCGAGCGGATCGCCGATCCGGGCGATGGCGCCGCGGTCGGTGAGCGGCTGGCGAGGGCGCTGGTGGGGCAGGGCAGCGGCGCGCCCGTCGCGCTGCGCGGCATGCTGGTGCTGGCCGACGGGCTGGCGATCAACGGCTCGGCGCTGGCGCGCGGCCTGGCCGGCGTCGTCGGCGGCGCGCTGCCGGTCGGCGGGGCGCTGGCGGGCGACGGCCGGCGGTTCGCGCGCACCTGGGTGCTCGGCGCGGGCGAGCTCGGCGAGCGGCTCGCCGTCGCGGTCGGCCTGTACGGCGCGCACGTCGCGGTCGGTCACGGCGTGCGCGGCGGCTGGGACCGGTTCGGCCTCAAGCGCACGATCACGCGCTCGACCGGCAACGTGCTCTACGAGCTCGACGGTCGCCCGGCGCTCGACATCTACCAGGAGTACCTGGGCGATCGCGCGCGCCAGCTGCCCGGCAGCGGGCTGTCGCTGCCGCTGGCGGTGCGCGACCCGGTCAGCGATCTCCAGGTCGTGCGGACGATCGTCGCGGTCGACGCCGCCGCGGGCTCGCTCACGTTCGCCGGGGATGTCCCGGCCGGGCACGCCGCGCAGTTCATGAAGGCGGACGTCGAGCGCCTGGTCAACGGCGCGACCCACGCGGCGTTGATGGCGAGCGAGACCGGCCCGGCGGCCGGCGCCGACCGCCTCGTCGTCGCGATCTCGAGCGCCGGGCGCCGCAACCTGCTCGGCGGGCGGGTCGAGGAGGAGATCGAGGCGGTGGCCGAGGCGTTTCGCGCCTCGCGCGCCCAGATCATCGGGATGTACGCGTACGGCGAGCTCACGCCGGGCGCCGGCGGCGCGTGCGAGCTGCACAACCAGACGATGTCGCTGTTCGTGATCTCCGAGACCGCGGTGCCGGCCGCCGCGTCGCCCCCGCCGCCGCTCGCGGTGGCGACGCCGCCGGCGCTCCCCGCGATGCCCACCCAGCTCGCCCCGGTGGCCGTGCCCCGGCCGAGCGCGGCGGCGCCGCCGCCGGTGCCCGCGGAGGCCCCCCCGGAGGTCGCCAGCGCTCGGCCGGGCGAGCTCGTCGGCGCGCAGCCGCGCGAGGCCGCGGGCGCTCCGGTCGCCGAGACCGCGCCGCCCGACGCCGCGCGCGGGCCGATCGTGCGGATCCCCCACCTCGGGATCGCCGACCTGGCGCTCGAGGCGTCCGCGATCGACGGCGAGCTTCGCGTGCTGCGGATCCGCGGCAAGATCACCGAGTCGTTCAAGGGCGAGGTCGCGGCGCGCGAGCTGCGGGGCCGCGTGATCCTCGATCTCGGCGACATCCAGCGGATCACGTCGTTCGGCGTGCGCGAGTGGCTCGCGATGTTCGCCGGCGCGAGCGAGCTGGCCGCGTGCTACTTCGCGCGGTGCTCGGAGGCGGTGGTCAATCAGCTCACGATGATCCGCGCGTTCGATGGCGGCGCCCAGATCCTGTCGTTCTTCGGCCCGTATCTGTGCGGCGGCTGCGGCAAGCCGTTCGAGCGGCTGTTCGACTGCGAGCTCGATCACGCCGAGATCACCCGGCAGGCGATCGAGTCGGTGCGCTGCCCGCGCTGCAACGCGCCGGGGCGGTTCGACGACGATCCGCGATCGTACTTCGCGTTCTTCGGCAGCGCGCGGCCGCCCGTGCCCGACGACGTGCGGGCGCTGCACGCGCGGCTGTGCACCCAGGATCACGTGCGTCCCGCCGAGGAGCTCGAGCAGGTCGTCGAGGGCGACGCGACGCGGATCCGGGTGATGGGCCGGCTGTCGCTCGGGATAAGGTGGCGCCGCGTGCTCGAGCACGTCGACGGCCTGCTGATCATCGATCTCTCGGCCGCGACCGGCGTCGACCCGAGCGGCGTGCAGAGCCTCGACTTCCACCTCCGGCAGCTGCCGGCCACCCGCGGCGTGATCGTCGAGCACGCGCCGGTCGATCTGGTCCAGCGGCTCGCGCAGCGACCCGCGCCGCAGATCGCGGTGACCTCGGTGGTGGTCGAGGCGTTCTGTCCGACCTGCGAGGTGGTGCGCGCCGCGGTCCTGGCGATCGCGCCGCCGCGCGGCGGGCCGGTGACCTGCAAGCGCTGCGATGGCCCGCTCCACGTCAAGCTCGAGCCGATCGTCGAGCACTACCTGGCGACCCTCGAGCCCGCCGCGCCGGCGCCGGTCCCGGCCCCCGCGCGATCCGCGGGCGGCGCGCGCTGGGCGATCTGGGCCTGCGTGGCGGTCGTGGGGGTGGCCGCCCCGGGCGTGGTCTACGCGTGGCTCCGCGCGGACCGCCGACCCCCCGCGGCGCCGACCGCGACGGTCATCGAGCTCTTGCCGGTCGAGCCGCCGGCGCAGGCCGCGGCGCCCGACGCGCTGCCGCCGAGCTGGGCCGATCGGCCGTTCACGCTCGACGGTGACCACGTCTACCTCGTGGGCGAGAGCGACGCGGCCGCGAGCGACGCGGCGATCGCGCAGGCCCGGCACCAGGCCACGGCGCGGCTGATCGATCAGCTGGTGATCGATCTCGCGAGCGCGCCGATCCACGCGCTGTTCGCCGAGCCCACCGGCGCGCGGACCGGCGATCGCGCGGTCGCCGCGTTCGACCGCGCGTACGGCAAGCTCGCCAGCTTCGAGCGGATCGAGGTCGCCACGGTGCGGCGCGCCGGTGCGCCGCGGCGGCTGCTGGTTCGGTTCGGCCTGGCGTCGGCGGACTACGAGAAGATCCTCGCGGATCATCGCGATGCCTACGAGTTTCGCGGCATGACCGTCGCGCTCGCGTTCCCGGGCGTGGGCGAGACCGAGCGGGGGGCGGGCGGCTCGCTCGTGGTCGCGGCGGTCCAGCCCGGCTCGGCCGCGGCGGCGGCCAGGCTCGTGCCGGGCGACGCGGTGCTGCGCGTCGGCGCGACCGCCGTGGCCACGCTCGACGAGCTGCGCGCGGCGCTGCGCAGCGCCTGGCAGCAGCCCGAGGTCCGCCGCCGGCTCACGCTCGAGCTCGCGCGCGACGGCGCCGCGCGCCGCGTGTTCTTCGGCTGGCCCCATCCCAAGGGCGCGCCGTGACCGCGGTCGTCGGCGACTACGAGCTCGTCGCCCAGCTCGGCTCGGGCGGCATGGCCGAGACCCACGTCGCGCGCTCGCTCGCCGATGGCGCGATCGTCGTCGTCAAGCGGCTGCTCCCGGAGTTCGCCGGGAACCCCGAGTTCATCGAGATGTTCCTCGATGAAGGCCGCGTGATCTCGTCGCTGCGCCACCCCAACGTCGTCGCGCTGCGCGAGTTCGGGTTTCACGCGGAGCTGCCGTTCCTCGCGATGGAGTACCTCCACGGCGTCGATCTGCGAACCCTCGCGCGGACGCAGGCCTTCCGCAGGAAGCAGGCGATGCCGACCGACGTGGCGGTCCACATCGCGGCGTCGATGTGCGCCGGCCTGCACCACGCCCACGAGGCGCGGACGATCGACGGCAAGCCGATGGACGTGGCCCACCGCGACGTGTCGCCGCAGAACGTCGTGATCACGTTCGACGGCGCGGTCAAGCTGATCGACTTCGGCATCGCCACGGCGCGCGGCCGCTCCCACGAGACCCGGGCCGGGTCGCTCAAGGGCAAGATTCCCTACATGGCGCCCGAGCAGGTGCGCTCCGCCGCGGTCGATCGCCGCGTCGATATCTACGCGACCGGCGTCGTGCTCTACGAGCTCCTGACCCGGCGACGGCCGTACCTCGGCGGACCGCCGGCGCCGCCCGGGCAACCCCGGCCGGTGCGGCAGCCGATGAGCGACTTCGAGCTGATGATCGCGATCGCCCAGCACGACGTGGTCCCGGTGGCGGCGCTGCGGCCGGATCTGCCGGCGGCGCTGTGCGACGTGGTCATGCAGGCGATCGCGCTCGACCCCGACGAGCGGTTTCGGACCGCCGCGGCGATGCGCAGCGAGCTCGTGGCGATCGCGGGCGACCACGGCCTGGCGCTCGGGGCGTCCGGCGTCGCGCGGCTGATGGCCGACGTGATCGCGCCCCACCGCATCACCGGCGAGATCGCGAGCGCGTCGCAGCTCGCCGAGCTGGTCTCGGAGGTCGAGATCGTGCGCACGCACGTCGACGACGACGACCCCATCCCGCTCGATCGCTCCGAGCTCGCCGCCCCGGTCGAGCTGGCGGCCCGCCGCGGCGGCGTGGTCGACAAGGTCGTCACCCAGGACCGCACGCGGCTGCGGTTCCTGCGCGATCCCGATCCGGGGTTCCGCTGGGCCCGCATGCTCGAGGGCGTCGAGGGCGCGGTCGAGATCGACTTCACCGGCGTGGCCGAGCTGACCGGCGCTTCGATCGCCGCGGCGCGCGACGCCGTGCAGGCCCTGGGCACCGAGGTCAGTCAGATCCACCTGGTCCACGTGCCGGTCGCGCTGGCCACCCAGCTCGACGGTCGCTGCCGGATCGTGTCCGCGTCGTGCCGCGGCTTTTGTCCGCGCTGCAAGGTCCATCGCGTCGCCGGCCTGCCGTACGCCGAGCTGTGCGAGCGGCTCGCGACGGGCGGCGAGCTGCCCTGTCCCGCGTGCCGCGCGCCGCTCGATCAGATCGATCGCCCGGCGATCGCCCGCGCCCCGGCGATCGCCCCACCGCGCCCTGCGCCGCGGCGGCGTGTGGCGCCGATCGCGGTGACCTGCGCGGTCGGCGTCGCGGTCGGCGCGGTCGCCTGGTGCGGTTACGCCCGGCGCTCCGCGCCGCCGGCGAGCGCGGTCGCGCATAGCTGGCGCGAAGCCGCCACCTGGATGGCCGAGACCTCGGGCGATGGCGCCACCGAGCTCGCCGCCCTGACCGACGCGCGCCTGCGGGCCCTGGCGCTGGCGATCGCCGATCTCGAGGCCGCGCTACCGGCGCGGATCCGGCCGCTCTGCGAGGGCTCGCTCGAGGTGGCGCCGAGCCTGCTCGACCGCCCCGCCGACGCGCGCCTCGAGCTCGAGCAGGTGAGCGCCAAGCTCGAGCCGAGCGCCGGCCGGTCCCACGCGCAGGTCCGCTACCGGATCGCGCCCGAGGCCCGCGCGCGCGCGCTGGGCTTCTACAGCCGGCTCGAGGCGATCTGGGGCCTCGAGCTGGCCAACGCACCGCCGTCGCGCCGCGCCGGGGTGCTCGTCGTCGCGGCGCCGCCGGGGCCGCTGACCCCGGGCGATCGCATCGTCTCGGTCGCGGGCCATCCGCTCGCCGACCTCGCCGGCCTGCGAGCGCTCCGCGACCTCCCCGCGCAGCCCACGCTCGACCTGGTCATCGACCACCAGGAGCGCCGCACGCTCGGCATCAAGCCCACGGAGCCGCGGTGATCGCGACGATCGAGCTGTCCAGCCTTGCCCCGGAGCCGGCGGCGATGACGATCGGCGTCCTCGAGCGCAACCGCGCCGTGCTCCAGCGCGCGACCCGCGTCGTCCGCGCGGCCGCGAACTTCGCCTGGGTCGCCGCCGAAGATCAGCCCTCGGCCCTGCGCGGCAGGCTCGCTCCCCAGGCGCGCCTGCTGGCGTGCGACGGCGCCGACGCCGGCGTGGTCCTCGCCTGGTCGGGCCTCGCCGCCGCGCGCGTCGCCGCCTGGAGCCACGAGCCGCACGCGCTGCTGCCCCTGGCCGAGCGCGACGAGCGCCTGGTGAGCCTGATCGGCTGGCCGGCCTTTCAGTCGATGCCGCGATCCTGGGAGATCGCGCTGGCGACCCGCACGATCCTCGCGCCGCACGCCGAGCCCACCGAGCTGCGCGACGTGTTCGCCGGCGCCCCGGTCGCCGCCGAGCTGCGCCCGCGCGACCCGCGCGATCGCGAGCGCGTCGTCCTCGAAGTCGGCGCCCTGGTCGAGCGCACGGGCGCCGGCCCCCGGCTCGCGGCGCGCGTCGGCGAGGCCGCCCACGAGCTGATCATGAACGCGACCTACGACGCGCCGATCGACGCCCACGGCGAGCCCAGCTATCGCCACGACCGCCGCGCCCACGTCATCCTGCGCGACCACGAGGTCCCGATCGTCCAGTTCGCCACCGATGGCATGCAGGTCGCCGTCCGCGTGCTCGACCGGTTCGGTCGCCTGACCCGCGACCAGGTCCTCGCGAGCCTCCGCCAGGGTGCGGACGCGGCCCACGCCGCCGCCGCCGCCGTCGTCGATCCGTCGCGCGGCGGTGCGGGCCTGGGCCTCTGGCGGGTCTACGCGGCCGCCGCGGTCACCATCGTCGACGTGGTCCCGGGCTACCGGACCTCGGTCACCGCGATCTTCGACGTCGACGTCGGCGCGCGCGACGCCCGCAACCTGCCGCCCTCGCTCCACGTCTTCGACCACGGCCGGCTCGGCTCGCAAGGTTGAGCCGCTGACTTGCGTCTCGTGGTAGCAGACCTGACGCTACGCCCCCCCGGCCCGCTGGAGCGCGCGAGCTTTGTCGTCGATCGTAGACGACCGGTCTGCTCAGCGTTGTTGCCAATCCACCTGCAGGAGAATCCACATGAAAATTCTGATGGTCTTGACTTCGCATGCCGAGCTCGGCAAGACGGGCCGCAAGACGGGCTTCTGGCTCGAAGAGCTGGCCGCCCCGTACTACACGTTCAAAGACGCAGGCGCGGAGATCGTCCTCACCTCCCCCAAGGGCGGCCAGCCGCCGCTCGACCCGAAGAGCAACGAGCCTGGGAGCCAGACCGACCTGACGCGCCGCTTCGAGGCCGATCCGGCCGCGAAGGCGCAACTGGCCTCCACCGTGCGGCTCGACAGCGTCTCGCAGGCCGGGTTCGACGCGGTGTTTTATCCGGGCGGCCACGGCCCGCTCTGGGACCTCGCCGAAGACGCGAGCTCGATCAAGCTGATCGAGTCGTTCATCGCCGCCGGCAAGCACGTCGCGCTCGTCTGCCACGCGCCGGGCGTGCTCCGCCACGTGAAGACGCCGGGCGGCAAACCGCTGGTCGCGGGCAAGAAGGTCACCGGGTTCACCAACAGCGAAGAAGCCGCCGTCGGGTTGACCGAGGTCGTGCCGTTCCTGGTCGAGGACGAACTGAAGGCCAAGGGCGGCAGCTTCTCCAGGGGCGACGACTGGGCTCCCTACGTCGTCAGCGACGGCCTGCTGATCACGGGGCAAAACCCGGCGTCTTCGGCTTCCGCCGCGGCGCTTGTTCTGAGCCACGTCACGACGCACGCGACGTCGTGAGCATCTCCGTGGCGGGCCGCCGCCATGACCGGCGGCGGAGATGGTCGTTGCGTCATGCGTCGGGCGCCATCTTCGGCACGCGCACGTGCACCCCATCGTCGCCGCGCTCCACCGCGATGTCGCGCTCGAACCACGCGCGCAGCAGCAGGCGCTGCGCCTCGGCGTGCGGGGTCCACGCCAGCGCGCGCAGCTCGCCGCCGGCGGTCAGCGCGAGCGGTACGAGCAGCTGATCGAGCAGATGCTCGCCGACCGGCGCCGTGGCCTGCAGGTAGCGCAGCAGCTGGTTGGCGCACGCCCCGGCGACTTGCTCCGAGCTGCGCTCGCGCTCGCCGATCGCGGCGACCAGCTCCATCACGTTGGCGTAGCGCACCCAGGCCTCGCTGAACGTCCCCGGCCCCGCGCTGTCGGGCACGTCGACGATGCCGCGCGGATCGACGTCCCAGGTCAGCCGCGTGCACAGCGCCGCGAGCTGGCGCACGGCGATCTTGCGCGGCAGGTTGGCGACCACCGCGCGGGCTGCGTGGCCGCGCCGCGCGCCGCGGTCGACGAGCACGAGCGGCCGCGGCGCGCCCGGCGAGGCGATCGTCGCGACCAGCTCGCCGCCGCCCGCCGGGTAGAACCCGTGGCGCACCAGCGTGTAGTCGACGGCCCAGCCGATCGCCGCGAGCTGCGGCGCGAGCACGTCGCGCAGGTACTCGAAGCTCGGCGCCATCGGGTTGTGCGTGCCGCCGCGTACCACCACGCGCGACGGCGCCGGGAGCCGCGCGAGCGCCGGCACGATCGCCTGGAGCACGAGCACGCAGCTGCCCGCGGTGCCGACCGCGAACGCGTAGTCGCCGGCGCGCGCCGCGGCGGGCGAGAACACCAGCGCCGTCGCGCCGAGCTCCGCGCCCTCGACGTGCGCGCCGGTGACCGCGGCCGCGGCGAGCACCGCGGTGAGGTGCTGGCGCATGAGCCCGGGCCGCGAGCGCCCGCGCCGGATCCCGTCGATCCGGAACCCGCGGCCGGTCGCCGCCGCGAGCGCCAGCGCGCCGCGCAGCAGCTGGCCGCCGCCGTGGCCGCTCGTGCCGTCGAGCGCGATCAGCCCTTCACGCATACGATCTGCTTGAGGGTATAGACGATCTCGACGAGGTCCGCCTGGGCCGCCATGACGTCGTCGATCGCCTTGTACGCGCCGGGCGTCTCGTCGAGCACCTCGATGTCCTTGCGGCACTCCACCCCCGCGGTCGCCGCGGCGTGGTCGAGGACGGTGAACTGCTTCCTGGCTTGCGTCCGGCTCATCGCGCGCCCGGCGCCGTGGCTGCAGCTATCGAAGCTCTCCGGGTTGCCCTTGCCGCGCACGATGAACGACCGGGCCCCCATGCTGCCGGGGATGATGCCGAGCTCGCCGGCGCGCGCCCGCACCGCGCCCTTGCGGGTCACGATGCAGCTCTGGCCGTAGTGCTTCTCGCGCGAGATGTAGTTGTGGTGGCAGTTGATCGCCTCGAGGTGGGCCTCGAACGGCGGCAGCGTGCCGAGCGCGCGGAGCGCGTCGATCGTCGCCTGCATCATCAGCTCGCGGTTGGTGCGGGCGTAGCGCTGGGCCCACTCCACGGCCTCGACGTAATCCTGGAACAGCGCGCTGCCCTCGGGGAGATACGCCAGGTCCTGGTCGGGCAGGTTGATGAACCAGCGCCGCATCTCCGCCTTCGCGCGCTCGATGAAGTACGTGCCGATCTTGTTGCCCAGGCCGCGCGACCCGGAGTGCAGCATCACCCACAGCGCGCCGGCCTCGTCGAGGCATAGCTCGATGAAGTGGTTGCCGGTGCCGAGCGTGCCGAGCTGCTGGACGCGCATCGCGTGCCCCGCGCTCGGGTGGCGCTCGGTGATCTGCTGGTAGCCCGGCGCGAGCGCGGCCCACGCCTGGGCGTTGGCCTCCGGCACATCGTGCCACGCGCCGCGATCGTTCTTGCCGCCGTGATCGGTCCGGCCGTGCGGCACCGCGGCCTCGATCGCGAGGCGGAGCGGCTTGAGATCATCGGGCAGCTGCGCGGCGCCAAGCGACGTCTTGACCGCCATCATGCCGCAGCCGATGTCGACCCCGACCGCCGCCGGGATGACCGCCTTGCGGCACGCGATCACGCTGCCGACCGTGGCGCCCTTGCCGGCGTGGACGTCGGGCATCACGGCGACCCACTGGTGGACGAACGGCAGCGCGGCGACCCGGCGGAGCTGGGCCTGCGCCTCGGCCTCGAACGGCACGCCGTGGGTCCAGGCCTTGATCGGCACGTGGTCGGTGGACAGGACCTGATAGGCAAGGTCGCGGTTGGCGGTCATACGAAGGTCCCTTTGCAGCGATCAGGCCATGCGCGCAGGCCGTGAGATCAGATTCTTACAGCTCGGTGGATTATCCTGCGAGCGCGTGGTTTATCCTGAGGTATCATGCGCAAGAAGACCTGTGTTCTCGGCATGCTCGGCACCACCCTGGATGCTGGCACCCGGCACGCGGATCGGTGGTCGCGCTGGCGGCCGACCGTGGGGCTGTGCCAGCACGAGGACTTCCTGGTCGACCGGCTCGAGCTGTGGTGTCCACCCGGAAGCGACAAGCTCGCCGCGCAGATCACCGCTGACATCGCGAGCGTCTCGCCCGGCACCGAGGTCCGCCTGCACGGGTTCTCGGTCGTCGACCCGTGGGACTTCTCCGAGGTCTACGCGACGCTGAGCGAGTTCGCCGACGGCTACCGCTGGCAGGCCGATCGCGAGGACTACTACCTCCACATCACGACCGGCACCCACGTCGCGCAGATCTGCCTGTTCCTGATGTGCGAGACCCGCGCGATGCCCGCCCGCCTGCTGCAGACCTCGCCGGCGCGCAGCGCCCCCCGCGAGCCCGTTCGCTCCGCCGGGCGGCTCCACGTGATCGACCTCGACCTCGCCAAGTACGATCGGCTCGCCGCGCGGTTCCGCGCCCGCCAGCACCAGGGCGCGTCGCTGCTCAAGGCGGGCATCGACACCCGCAACGCGGCGTTCAACCGGCTGGTCAGCGAGCTCGAACAGGTCGCGACGCGGTCGCGCGACCCGATCTTGCTCGCGGGCGAGACCGGCACCGGCAAATCGGCGCTGTGCCGCCGGATCTACGAGCTCAAGCGCGCGCGCCAGCACCTCGGCGGCGAGCTCGTCGAGGTCAACTGCGCGACCCTGCGCGGCGACACGGCGATGAGCGCGCTGTTCGGCCACGCGCGCGGGGCCTACACCGGCGCGGCGGAGGCCCGCGGCGGGTTCCTGCGCAAGGCCGACGGCGGGCTGGTGTTCCTCGACGAGGTCGGCGAGCTCGGCCGCGACGAGCAGGCGATGCTGCTCAAGGCGATCGAGGACAAGCGGTTCTTCCCGGTCGGCAGCGACAAGGAGGTCGCGAGCGACTTCCAGCTGATCGCCGGCACCAACCGCGACCTCGCGGCGCTGGTCCGCGCCGGCCGGTTCCGCGACGACCTGCTCGCGCGGCTCGCGCTGTGGACGTTCACCCTGCCGGCGCTGCGCGACCGCCGCGAGGACCTCGCGCCCAACCTCGACTACGAGCTCGAGCGGGTCAGCGCGCAGCTCGGCCACCGCGCCTCGATGAGCAAGCCCGCGCGCGACGCATTCCTGCGGTTCGCGCTCGGCGAGGCCACCTGGGCCGCGAACTTCCGCGACTTCGGCGCCGCGATCCGCCGCATGGCCACGCTCGGTGACGGCGGCCGGATCGACGAGGCCGCGGTGACCCGCGAGATCGCGCGGCTCGGCGCCTCGTGGCAGCCCAGCGCGGGCGCGGGTGACCTCGACGACGTGCTCGGCGCCGAGCGCGCCGCGGCGCTCGATCGGTTCGATCGCGTGCAGCTCGCCGACGTCGTCGCCGTGTGTCGCCGCGCCGCCAGCCTGTCCGCCGCGGGCCGCGAGCTGTTCGCGTCGTCGCGCGCGGCCCGGACCAGCCGCAACGACGCCGACCGCCTGCGCAAGTACCTGGCGCGGTTCAGCCTGACGTTCGACGAGCTCCGGCGCGCGGCGGGGGCCCAGGTCAGCTCGTGAGTCATTTCGCGGCGGCCGACACGTTTGCAAATCATGCCCCGCAAGGCGTTCACTCACCATGCGAGCCTGCCGGGGAGCACCGCGCCTCGGTCACGGCGACGTGACGTGCGCGTCGCGGGAGTGCTCGCATCCTGCCAACTGCCAATCGAGGGAGACGTCGATGTCGAGATCGAATCATCAGAAGCGTTGGTCGCGTCGGGACGTCACGCCGCACACAGTCGCGCGGCTGGGTGCGTCGCTGTTCGCGCTCGTGGTCGCCTGTAACAGCGGAGACCTCTCCGGACATGCAGTCGACGCGGTCCGCTCATCGGACTCCCGCTCCGCTCAGAACTATGCGCTGTTCGAGGCGGGCGCCGTGCGACCGGTGGCCGTGCTCGACAGCGGGCTCGTCGCCGTCGCCAACATTCCCGACGATCGCGTCGAATTGTTTCGCCCGCGCGGCGACGGTGTCACCCACTGCGGCTCGGTGAGGGTCGGGATGCGTCCGGTCGCGTTGAGCCAGGTCGGCGACCGGCTGTGGGTCGTCAATCATCTCTCGGACAGCGTCAGCGTGGTCGATCTCGACGAACGGCGCTGCTCGGGGGAGGTCGAGCGCACGCTGCTCGTGGGCGACGAGCCGAGGGACGTGGTGTCCGCGCGGGGGGCCCATGGCGAGCTCTACGCATTCGTGACCACCGCGCATCGTGGTCAGAACGTGCGCGATGCCAGCGGCAAGGCCCGAGATCCCGAGCTCACCCGTCCCGGCATCGGGCGGGCGGACGTGTTCGTGTACCGAGCGGACCGGCTGGGGCCGCTCAACGCCGAGCAGCCCGTGACGATCTTGACGCTGTTCACCGACTCCCCCCGCGCGCTCGCGGTCGGTAAGGACAAGGTCTTTGCGGCGGGCTTTCTGTCCGGAAACCAGACGTCGCTGGTGCGCTATCAGCTGGTCGTCGACCGCGGGCGCCAGAGCCTGCGCAAGCTCGACGCCGACGGGGACTTCCAGATCGACCCGCAGCTCCCGGCCGAAGCGCGCGTCATCGAGGGCGGCTACCCGGCGATCAAGGGTCACGGTCGCTGCGTCGCTGCGGCGCTGTCCACGCCGGATACCCCGGGCGCCGATCGCAATGATTTCTGGATGGACGTCTGCGTGCGCACCGACCCTGCGGCGCCGTATCGCGCGCTCGAGATCATCCCCCAGAACACCGGACGGGTGTCGCCGCAGTGCTCGTGCAACGACGCGACCGGCGAGATGCAGATCACGCCGCCGCTGATCGTCAAGTTCTACGAATCACCCGCGGTCTGTGGCGGCAACTTCAACGCGACGCTCGGCGGCTGCTGGCTCGAGCCGCCGCAAGACAGCGCCGAGCTTCCCGGTCCGGACGCCACCCGCCCCCTGCTCGTGCAGGCGTGGAACGACCAGGTGGCGCTGAGTCTGCCGGATCGCGACGTCTTCACGATCGATCTGAAGCAAGACCCACCGGCGCTGGTTCCGGGCGGCGAGTTTCGGCACGTCGGTACGACGTTGTTCAACATGGCGGTGCATCCGAAGACGGGCAAGATCTTCGTCAGCAACACGGACGCGCGCAACGCCGTGCGCTTCGAAGGACCCGGCGAGGGGGTCGCGCAGGAGGGTCGGTTCGCCAGCACCACGGTCCGCGGCCACGTCGCCGAGAGCCGCATCACGGTGCTCGACCCTGGCGATCAATCGGTCAAGCCGGTTCACCTGAATGCGCACATCGACTACGCGCACTGCTGCGCGCCGGCGCCCAACGCCGAGACCGAGCGCAGCCTGGCGTTCCCGGTCGGCCTGGCGATGTCCCGGAAGCGCGGCGAGCACGGCCAGCTGCTCGACGCACAGGATCTGTATGTCGCGGCCCTGGGTTCGGACAAGGTGGCGGTGCTGAGCACGGCGCGGCTCGAGCACGCGGCGGCCGGTCAACCGGTTCAGGATCGGAGCGACCATATCGAGGTCGCCGGCGGTCCGGTCGGGCTCGAGCTCGACGAGCCGCGCGATCGCCTGTACGTGCTCGCGCGGTTTACCAACGAGCTCGTCGTCGTGAACACGCGAACTCGCGCGGTGACCGAGCGTCACCCGATGTTCGATCCCGAGCCCGCGAGCATCGTCCAGGGCCGTCGGTTTCTCTACGACGCGCGCCGGACGTCGAGCCACGGGGACACGGCCTGCGCGAGCTGTCACATCTTCGGTGACTTCGACGGCTTGTCCTGGGACCTCGGCGCGCCGGATAACCACGATGTCGCCAATTTCGGTCCGTTCTTCGCGAAGCTCGAGATCACGAGCTTTCCGCTGGTCTCGCGGTTCCTGTCGGCGAAAGGGCCGATGTCCACGCAGTCGCTGCGCGGCCTTGCCAATCACGGCGCCATGCACTGGCGCGGGGATCGGCGCGGCGGCTTGACCAGCACGGTGCACGCCCAGCCCGACACCGGCGCGTTCGACGAGCAGGCCGCGTTCAAGGCGTTCAATGCCGCGTTCGCGGGGCTCAACGGCCGCGCGACCCAGCTCACCGACGCCGAGATGCAGCAGTTCACCGACTTCGTGCTCTCGATCAGCTACCCGCCCAACCCGATCCGGCGGCTGGACAACGAGTTGACCCTGGGCCAGAAGCGCGCCAGGAGCCGCTACTTCGGGTGTGTGATCAGCGATGAATCCATGGCGCGGGGGGAGTGCGCCGACGGTCGCAACCTGGATCGAGAGACGCTCGCCTGTAGCTGTGCCAACCCCCCCGAGTTCCAGCTCGGCCTCGAGCCGCGTCCCGCCTACTGCCCGCCCGATCCGGTCTGCACGCTCGACGTCAGCGACTTTCAGAACACCTGCAACGGTTGCCACACGCTCGATCCGGATGCCAACGCGGAGTTCGGCGTCGCGAAGCCCGGCCTGTTCGGGACCAGCAGCTTCTATACGAACGACGGGGTCGCGCAGGTGATGAAGATTCCGCACCTCAGAAATGTCTATCAGAAGGTCGGGATGTTCGGTTCGGTGCAGACGCGCCCGGGCGTCGGGCTCACCAACCTCGCCGATTCGATCTTCGGCCCGCGCGAGGGCGGGCTCCTGGCGGCGCAGAACGCGCGCACCGGTGATCAGGTGCGTGGCTTTGGCTTCACGCACGCAGGCGAGGACGACACCGTGTTCCACTTCTTCTCGTCGTCCGGGTTCGCCAGGGCGCCCGCGCCGGGTTTCCCGCTCGTCAACGACAACCGCGCCGGCGCCGAGCCGACGTTGCCTCGCGATCCGCAGGCGTGTTACGACGGCCAGCTCGGGCCGCTGAACCAGCAGTTCCTGGCGCGGCTCGCGCCGCCCGCCGTGCGCGAGCAGCTCACGCAGCAGGTGATCGCGTTGACCGATCCGGCGACCACGCCCGACCAGCGCGCGGCGGCGTTGCAGGCGATCGCCGCGTTCATCGGCGGCTTGCCGGCGACCAACCCCGGCGCGGTGTTCCAGCGCCTGCCGATCGAGCGCGCGGCCGAGCAGCTGAGCTTGCCGCTGCTCGCCTGTCCCAGGCTGCCGCCGGCCGCCACGCTCGACGCGCTCGGCTGCTTCGAACTGCGAACGGCCCCGGGGTGCGCAGCGCTGATCGCCAGCGTTCGCGGCTGCGCATTGTGGGGCGCGACGCTCGAGCAGATCCTGCCGAATGGCACGAAGGCGTGCCATGCGTTCGGCCTCGACGACAAGGCCGACATGGAGGACTTCGTGATGGCCTACGACAGCAACCTGAAGCCCATCGTGGGACAGCAGGTCACGCTGGGCGCGAGCTCCGGTGGCCCGGCGAGGGCGCGCCTGGAGCTGCTCCGCACACAGGCAGGCCTGGGCAACTGCGATCTCATCGCTCACTCGCGGGACCACGGCTTCGTGTACACGGCAGGCGAGTTCGTGCGCGACGATGGCGTGCACTTCTCGCTGGTCAGTCTCGAGCGCAGCGTGATCGCCAGGGGCGCCGTGACGTTCACGGCGGTCCCGCCGGGCGAGGGCACTCGCGAGGGCATCGGCCGCGGCGACCAGCTCGCGCCGTTCGATGAACCCGACCGGGCAGCCGGAACCGCGGTCGCGTGGTAGTCGACGAATTGATCCCATTTCTCATGGCGCGATCCGGTGCTGTTCTGTGCGACTCATAGCTAGCTGCAGTGTTCGCACTGCAGCTAGCCAATGCGCGAACAGCGCACGCCGGCCGACGCCGGCTGTATCCCGTTCAGCGGCCGGGGCGCGGCAGGGCGGGCTCGATGTGCACGACGGTGGTCTCGCCGGTGATCTCGAGGCGCGCTTCGCCTGGGGGGGCGCTGATCGCGAGCACGTCGCCGCGATCGGCGTCGTCGAACCCGCGGTTGTGCGGCGCGCGGTGGCGGCGGAGCAGGCGGAGCGGGAGCCGACCGGCGGCGCTGCAGCCGACGAGCTCGAGCTTGCCCTTGGCCGGCATCGGCGCGCTGACCACCCGCCAGGCGGCGGGATCGTCGACGAGGCTGAGCGGCTGGCGGCGGAGGACGAGGTAGGCGAACTTCATGCCGCTGTCGCGCAGGTGGGTGATCCGGGCGAGCTCGGCGGTGCGCCGCGGCAGCTGGAGCGCGCGATCTTCGTGGCACCAGTCGGCGGGGTCGGCGAGCGCGGGGCAGGGCGCGGTGCGGCGGGTGCACGGGGCGAACACGTGGCCACGGCCGGCGGCGATCACGGTGTCGCGCAGCTCGTGCAGCGCGCGGGAGGTGTCGCGCAGGGCCGGCTCGACGAGGATCACCGCGCCGTCGTCGCCGATCGCGGCGAGCGCGCGGTGCACGAGGTCGAGCCGGGCCGCGGCGGGGAGCTCGTTGAGCACGGTGCCCGCGACGACGAGATCGGCGGGTGGCAGGGCGGCGCGGGTGACGTCGTCGTCGCGCGTGGCCAGGGCGGTGGGGACGCCGCGGCGGGTTGCGAGCTGCCGGATCGCGTCGCGCGCGATCGCGAGCGCGCCGGGGTCGCGGTCGATCGCGGTGATGTCGAGGCGCAGATCGGCGGTCGCGGGGGAAAGGGCGGCGATCGCGCCGAGGCTCATCGCGCCGCAGCCCGCGCCGAGATCGACGATGCGCAGCGGCCGCGCGGCGGGGAGCGCGCCGCGGTGGACCAGCTCGCCGAGCGGGATCGCGATCTTCATCGCGTCGGCGATCGTGAAGAACATCGCGCGCGCGGCGAGGTCCGCGGTGCGATCGGCGGCCGGCCGGTCGCGCTCGCTGGTGTAGCGCTTCGAGCGATCGACGATCGCGCGGGTCAGCGCCGCCGTGGCCAGGGGCGCATCGCCCAGCGCGGCGCGCGCGGCGGCGTGAACGACCTCCTCGAGCTCGGCCGGAACGATCCACCCCATGCGCGACTGGAAGCGACCGTCAGTCTTTGGCGCGGTTGATCCGCCCGGTATCGGCGGTGGCGATCTCGGCGGGCGCGCCTTCGGGCTTTGCGCCACCGGCGGGCGCAGGGGCGATGGGCGCCGTGGTCGCGTCGCTCGCCGCGGTCGTGGGGGCGGGCGGCGCCGCGCGGTCGGGCTCGGCGTCCGGCTTGGGATCGGTGCCTGGCTGGGTCGGCCCGTCGGTGTTCATGTCCGACGGCGAGTCGACGTCGGCCTCGCCGATCGCCTCGCCGATGGCATCGCCGTCGCCGCCGTCGGGATGCGTGTCGCCGGCAGGTGCGGTCTCGCCGCCGTGCTTGGCGGCCTTGGCCTTGCCGGCGCCGGTCGGCGCGTCGCGCGGCGGGACCGTATCGGCCACGCCGATCTCGTCGACGACCCGCATCGGCTGCGTCGACTTGAGCTTGCCGGGCGACAGCGGCGGCTGCGGCGTCACGATCTTGAGCGGCAGGCCGGGCGCATCGACGAACGCGGTCTCGGTGGGCTCGTCGGAGGCGAACGGGTTGGAGCTGTGGAGATCGACCGGCTGGGTCAGGTCGCTGTCGAGCGCCGCCGGCACCGCCTCGATGACGTCGGTGACGTACACCGCGACCCCGGTGATGTTGTCGTGGCCGCCGCGGGTCTTGGCGAGCTCGACCATGTCCTTGAGCGCGTCGCCGGGCGCATCGGCCGACAGCTTCTGCGCGATCTCGTCCTCGACGGGGAAGTAATCGTGCAGGCCATCCGAGCACAGCAGCAGGCGATCCTCGCGCTTGAGGGTGACGTGCGCCATCTCGACGCCGACATCCGCCGAGACGCCGATCGCGTTGACCAGGATCGTCCGCAGCGGCGAGACCTGGGCCTCCTCGATCGTCAGCTTGCCCTCGATGACGAGGACCTCGGCAACCGTGTGATCGGTCGTGATCTGCGACGACCGGCCGTCGCGGACCAGGTAGGTCCGGCTGTCGCCGACGTGGGCGACGAACGCCTCGGGCCCGGCGATCAGCACGACGTCGAGCGTGGTGCCCATGCCGGCCTTGTCGGCCTCGTGCTGGCCGCGCTGGAATACCGCCTGGTGCGCCGAGAGCACGGCGCTCTGCAGCAGCTGGACGATGCCACGACGGCCGGCATCGGTCGGCGCCCGCTTGAACGACTCGATCTCGGGGCGGGCGGCCTCGAGCGTTTTGCGCACGGTCTCGACCGCCATCGCGGAGGCGACTTCGCCCGCCGCGTGGCCGCCCATACCGTCGGCGACGATGAAGAAGCCGCTGATCGGCTCCATGTAGGCCGAGTCCTCGTTGTGCTCGCGCACAATGCCGACATCGGTCACAAGCCAAGCCTGCAGCGCCACGCGCGAGGCTTCGTCTAAAGGAGCGGCAGCCATCAGTCGCCTTGAGCTCCGGAATCTTCACCCGGCGAGTGCGCAGCGGCAAGCTCTTGGGCGGAAATGCGTCTCATTGCCGATGTTTGTTGCCCCGATTCACGCGAATCGGCGCTGGAGGTGAACCCTGGGCGGCCAGGCGCGTGCCCTGCCGCGTAAGGCGGGCAAGACAAACGTCGATCGCGGCGGGTTCGCGGTCCACGGTGATGAAGCCCCGGCCCAGGCGCTGCGCCACCGCGGCCGTGGTCCCCGAGCCGGCGAACCAGTCCGCCACCCGGTTGCCGGGCTGGGTGACGGCCGCGAGGATGCGCTCCACGAGCCGTTCGGGCTTCTGCGAGGGCCACCCGGTTCGTTCCCGATCCGAGTGGTTGAGGGTTTCGACGTCCGTCCACCAATCCTCGGGCACTTTGCCTGTTGCGACCGGGTAGCGATAGATCCGGCCGGTCTTACGATCGGTTTTTTCTTGGACGCCGCCGACCAGCCGCATGTGAGAGCCGCCTCTGCGTGGCACCCGCACGGCTTCGGGATAGAACGCCCAGCCCGGGCCGCGCGCGTACCACAGGATCGTGTCGTGCTTGCGGCCAAAGCCGCGGCGGCTCTTGCCGCCGACCGCGTAGCACCACACGATTTCATTGACGAATTGGTCGCGGCCGAACAGCTTGTCGAGGCAGACCTTGACGTAGTGCACCGCGCGGTAGTCGAGGTGCACGAACAAGGAGCCGGTCGGCGCCAGGGCGCGCCGGCTGTGCTCGAGGTACGGCAGGAGCCAGTCGACAAAGGCCTCGGGATCGTCCGCGCGGTCGGCGTAGGCGTGGCCGCGGCCGCGGCGGACCACGCCGGTTCCGAACGGCGGATCCACGTAGATCGCGTCGAGCACGCCATCGCCGAGCGCCGAGACCACGGCGAGCGCGTCGCCGCACACCAGGTCGTCCGGCTGGCCGGCACCGCCGAACCGGACCAGCTCGACGGGGTCGATCGCATCGAAGCTCAGCTGCGCTTCACATCCGCTCGCCACGCGGTCACAGTACTACAAGAAGTAGATGCGGTTCGGTCCGTGGTACCCGCTCGCCGAGGCCCGGGATCTTGCGCCCGCGGCCGAGGGCGTCTGGCAGGTCCGGCTGGCCGTGGGCCTGCTCGACTACCCGCGCGGCAAGAGCGCCATGGTCCACTACGGGCACGCCCGCGATGTTCGCGCCGCGGCCGCGGCCTGGGCCGCCGCACAGGGCGCCGATGGGCTCTTGTGCCGGCACCTGATCGAGGTCGATGCTGCTACGGAACTTGCGGCAATGTATGCGAAGTTATCGGACGACTTCGTGCGCAGGTTCGGAACATCGCCGCAGCTATTGTCCGCTCCGGCCAGGCCCTCATGATGAAGCTCATCGAAGCTGAGTCTACAGGTCCCGTCGAGGGCGACGAGGCGCTCGTGACCCCGCCGCGCCCGCCGCGCCGCCGGGTCTCGGTCTCGCTGCTGTTCACGCTGACGGTGCTGATCGGCACCGTGGTGACCATCTACGCGATGTTCCCGGCGCGCCACAACGTGCTGATGACCGAGGCGCTCGACCTCCACCGCGACGCCAGCCCGACGTGGGACCTCGCGGCGCCGAACGCCGCGCAGCTGCGCGCCTGGGCGATCGGCGCGGTCGGCAAAGACGTCCCGCTGCCGGCCGCCACGTCCTCGGTGATCGGCGCCCGCGTGCTCGAGATCTTGAACCGCCCGGCCGCCGTCCTCCGCGTGCGGATCGGCGACGATGTCGTCACGTACCTGGTCCAGCACGCCCGCGGCGTCGCGCCAGACCACTCGGAGCGCCAGGATGGCTCGCTCCACGCCTTCGCCTGGCGCGCGGGCCCGTTCGCGGTCGTCGCGGTCGGCCCTGCCGCCACCGCCGCCACCTGGCGCGCCGCGCTCCGGTAGGCCCGCAGCGCCCGCGCGGCCGCGTTCAGTCGTCGTCGCTCAGGTGGACGGCCCGGCGGATCGCGCCCTTGCCGAACTTGGCGGAGAGCTTGTCGATCGTGTCGCCGAGGCGTTCGCCGCGGGCGCGCTCGGCCTCGTCGAAGCCGAGCTGGCGGGGCGCGTCGCGCGGCTCGAGCTGGGTGGCGGCGATGCCGCACAGCCGGACCCGCGCGCCTCGGCGCGGCTCGATCGCGACCTTGGCGAGCAGCTCGATCGCCGTGCGGGCGAGGACGCCGCCGTCGCTGGTGGCCGCGTCGAGCGTGGTCCGCCGGGTGATCTGGCGGAAGTCGTCGTACTTGATGATGAGGACGACCGCGTGGGCCCGGAGGTCGGCCGCGCGCAGCCGGGCCGCGACGCGGTCGGCCTGATCGAGCAGGATCACGGCGAGCTCGCCTTTGTCGTCGATGTCGTCGTCGAAGGTCTCCTGGTGGCCGACCGTGACCGGGTCGTGCTCGGCGACGACGGGGCGGTGGTCCTCGCCGCGGGCGAGCGCCGCCAGGTGGTGGCCGGTGGTGGGGCCGAGCCGGCGGACCAGGGCGGCCTCCGGGTAGCGCGCGACATCGCCGATCGTCGACAGGCCCAGGGTCGCGAGCTGCGCGCGCGTCGTCTCTCCGACCCCCCACAGCCGGGTCACCGGCAGCGGGTGGAGGAACGCCAGCAGGTGGTCGGCGGGGACGACGCGCAGGCCGTCGGGCTTGTCGATGTCCGAGGCGATCTTGGCGGCCAGCTTGATCGGCGCCACGCCGACCGAGGCGACCAGGGCGAGCTCGCTCGCGACCCGGCGCTTGATGGCGCGGGCGATGGTCGGGCCGTCGCCGAGCAGGCGCTCGCTGGCGGTGACGTCGAGGAACGCCTCGTCGAGCGAGAGCCCCTCGACCTCGGGCGAGTAGTCGCCGAGGATCGCGAAGAAGGAGCGCGACGCCTGGGCGTAGCGCTCCATGTGGTGGCGCACGACGATCGCGTGCGGGCAGCGCCGCATCGCCTCGGCCATCGGCATCGCCGAGCGGATCCCGAACGTGCGCGCCTCGTAGGAGCACGCGGCGACCACGCCGCGGCGGGCCGAGCCGCCGACCAGCACGGGCTTGCCGCGGAGTGCCGGATCATCCCGCTGCTCGACCGCCGCGTAGAACGCGTCGAGGTCGACGTGCAGGATCGTCGCCATGCTACGTCGGGGAACCGCCGAACAGCACGGGGCGGCGGATCACGAGGATCACGATCGCGACGATCGTGATCAGCAGGAGGCTCCACAGCCACTGTGGCACCGTCGGGGTCTCGCCTCGGCTGAACTTGGCGATCCTGCCGCGCACGATGCCGTGGACCGGCAAGATCCCCAGGACGACGACGGTCACCTTGATGTGAAACCAGCCTGCGCCGGGGGTGGCGAACAGGTTGGTGGTGGGGTGGTCGCCGTTCTTGGTGAGCGCCATCACGAGCCCGGTGCCGATCGCCAGGGTCGCGGCGACGTCCATGGTGAGCGCCAGCGAGCGCTCCATGAGCGTCAATTTTTCGAACGCGTCCTTGGGGGCCTGGGCGTGGAGGCGCAGCAGCCAGTAGGTGGCGAACAAGCACCCCATCCACAGAATCACGCCGATGACGTGGCCGGTTTTCAGCCAGAGCGACAAGCCGGGGTCCATGTCGTGGAACGTAACATCGATGCCGGGGACCCGCCGGCCCTCCGTACGAGGTATGCTGTCGCCTTCGACGTGGCACGCGTCCTCAAGATCTTCTTCCACGATGCATGCTTCGACGGCACGACCTCGGCGGCGCTGTTTGCGGCGTTCTATCGCGACGCCATCGACGCCGAGACCACGGTCCAGCCGATCGGGATGGTGCATCGCGACGGCGATCCGTTCGAGGGCATCGCGCTGGACGCCGACGACCACGCCTGCGTCGACTTCCGGTTCTGCGCCGATCCCAGGATGCGCTGGTGGTTCGACCACCACCCGACGGCGTTCCAGCCGCCGGCGCTGCGCGCGGTGTTCGATCGCGAGCACCTGCCGACCTGGTTCTTCGATCCGACCGCCGCCTCGTGCGCAGGCCTGATCGCGCGCGTGCTCGAGGCCCGCTGGGGCTGGAAGGCGCCGCCGCGGCTGGTCGAGGCCGTGGGCTGGGCCGATACGATCGACGCGGCGCGGTTTCCCTCGGCCGCGGCCGCGGTGGCGCTCGAGCTGCCGGCGCAGCGGCTCGCCGCGTGGCTCGCCCACGGCCGCTCGCCGGTCGATACCGCGCGCTACGTCGAGTGGTTGTCGCGCGCTTCGCTCGGCGAGGTCGCCGTGCGGTCCGAGCTCGCCGCGCCGCTGGCGGCGATCGAGGCCGAGCGCGCCCGCGAGATCGAGGCCGTGGGCAAGCTGGGGGTCTGGCACGGCGACGTGATCGTGTTCGACCGGTTCGCCGAGCTCGGCGCGCGCAGCCCGGGGTTTCTCGGCTACCTGGTGTTCCCGACCAGCGTCTACGCGGTGTCCGGCACGCGGGCGGCGCAGAACATCAAGATCTCGGTCGGCGTGAACCCGTGGGCGAGCCAGCCGCGGCGCCACGATATCGGCGATCTGTGCGCGCGGTTCGGCGGCGGCGGCCACGCGGCGGTCGGCGGCGTGACGCTGCGGCCCGACGAGCTGACCCGCGCCGTGGACACGATGGCCGCGATCGTCGCCGAGCTCGCCGGCAGCTGACCTGATCGGTCAGCGCAGGCCGAGGCCGAGGCGGGCGCGCAGCGGGAGCCACCCGGGGTGGGCGATCGCGGCGATCAGGTGGGCGTGGCGCGCGCCGCGCGTGGTGGCGAGGTCGGCGATGATCCGCGGGTCGCCGCCGACGAGGAGCGCGGCGCGGTCGGCGCTGCGCTCGCAGGCGGCGAGGTAGCGGCCGAGGTCGAGCGCGGCCGGCGGGAGGGTGGCGAGCAGCTGCTCGAACCGGGTGCGCAGCTTGACCGGCAGGGCGGCGCGCACCATGTCGTCGTGGCCGCGCTGGACGTCGTGGTCGGCGACCTCGGCGTTGACCACCTCGCGGAGCGCGGGCGGGCCGAACAGGCGGACGACCGAGGCCACGAGGTGGGTGGCGTCGGCGTAGGGCAAGCCGGTGAACGCGACGTGCTCGGGGCGCGTGAGCTCGATCGCGCGGGCCAGGATCGCGCGGATCTCGGTGGGCGGGGTGGCGGGATCGAGCAGGCGGGGCCCGAGGATGATCACCGGGGTCGCGGCGCTGATCACGGCGACGTCGGGGCCCGCGTCGCGCTCGTAGAGCATGACGGCGCCGGCGCCGAGCGCGGTGGCGATCCGCGGGAACATCGCGATCGCCGGGGCGTGGGTCGTGGCGGGGATCCGGCGGGCGTGCTCGGCGGCGTTATGGGCGAGCGCCTCGTCGAGATCGGGCCACACCAGGGCGGCGGTCTCGGCGAGCAGGACGGCGACGTGGCCGAGCGCGGCTTGCGCCGGATCGATCACCAGGCCGCGGTCGGCGTCGACCGTGGCCTTGTACGGCTCGTCGTCGTGCATCGCGTACGGCGCGTGGATCGAGAGGAACGCCCGCTGGTGGACATCGGCGGTGTGGCCGCAGGCGAGCGCGAGCTCGAGGCTGGTGTGCGCGGGGTCGGCGGCGCCCTGGCGGCGCAGCTCGTCGGCCCAGGTGACCAGATCGCCGAGCGCGCCGGTCGCGGCGGTGATCGCCTGGAGGTGGACCGCGATGGTCTCGCGGCGGGCCGGATCGTTGCCGGTGCGGAGCACGTCGACCAGGCCGCGGCGCGCGGCGGTGGCGCCCTCGGAGTCGGGGGCGATCGCGATCGCGCGCTCGTAGGCGGCCACGGCCTGCCGGGCGTCGCCGCGCTGGGCGCGGGCGTGGCCGAGCCGGAACGACAGCGCCGCGCGGCGGGCGATCTGGGCGGCCGGCAGCCGATCGTCCTTGGCGGTGAGCAGGCGGGTCAGCATCGCGGCCACGGTGTCGACGTCGCCTTGATCGATCGCCAGCCCCGACGCGAGATCGACGGCGTCGACGTCGTACGGGTCGTTGTCGACCGCGCGCTCGGCGGCGGCGCGGGCGCGCACGCGGTCGCCGGCGGCGAGGTAGTCGCGCGCGGCGCGCAGGTGGCGGGACGCGCGATCCCCGGGGCTGGCGCCGAACGCGGCGGTGAGCTCCGCGGTCCGCGCGGCGCCGGCGAGGTCGCCGCCGACGGTCTGGCGCTCGAGCAGCTTCTCGAGCAGCGGGACGTGCTTGGCCTCGAGCGGCTGGGCCGCCGCGACCGCCGCCGCGTAGCAGGTCCGGGCGCGGTCGTCGTCGCGGAGCAGGCGCTGGGCCATGTCGCCCAGCGCCTCGAACAGCCGCATCCGCTCGGCGGGGTCGTCGGTGCCGGTGGCCTGGCGGGTCAAGAGGTCCGCCGCGCGCCGGGGGTCGCCTTGCTCCATCGCGATCTCGGCGAGCGCCTGGAGCGCCGGGGCGTAGTGCGGCTTGAGCTCGAGGGCGCGCGCGTACAGCCCGGGCGCCTTGTCGGGCCGCAGCGACCGGATCTCGGCGAGCGCGGCGTGGTAGAGGCCCTGGGCGACCTCGCTCGGGTAGCGCGCGGCGTCCTCGTGCGAGGCCAGCGGCGAGAGGTGGAGCGCGGCCTCGCGCCAGCGCCGGGCCTTGTAGCGGTTCTCGCCGAGCGCGAGCTTGATCAAGAGGTGGCCGCGATGCAGGCGATCGGCGGCGACCAGGGTCTGGTAGGCCTCCTCGTCGCGGCCCAGCCGCTCGTGCGCGGTGGCGAGCCGGCGGTGCAGATCGGCGATCAGCGCGGCCGGCGCGGCGGCGAGCAGGGTGCCGTCGAGGATCTCGTGCAGGCTCGCCTCGAGCTCGGTCCACCGGGCGGCGTCGGCGTAGAAGTCGGCGAGCGCGATGATCGCCGGGATGTGGTCGGGCACGCAGCCCAGCGCCTCGAGCAGCCGGCGCTCGGCGGCGGGCTCGACGCCGGCCGCGCGCGACAGCGCCGCGAGCTGGGTCATGATCCGCGCCTTCTCGGGCGGCGCGAGCGATCCGTCGTCGAGCCGGTGCTCGAGCACCCGCGCGGCGGACTCGGGATCGCCGCCCTTCTCGACGAGGCCGGCCAGCGCCCAGGTCGCGTCGGCGTGGTACGGCCGGAGCGCGAGCACGCGCTCGTAGGCCTGGCGCGCCGCGGCGGTGTCGCCGACCCGGGTCGCGAGCACGTCGCCCGCGGCCATGTAGGCGGCGATCCGGTTATCCTCGTCGCGCGCGCTGTCGGCCTCGCGCAGCTTGGCGTCGGCGAACGCGCGCGGATCGTCGTCCGGGGAGGCGAGCTCGGCGAGCACCGCGAGCGCGGTCGGGTGCTCGGGGACCAGCTCGAGCGCCCGCGCGATCGCGCCGCGCGCCGCCGCGCGATCGTCGAGCCGCTCGATCTGGAGCTGGGCGAGCCGGATCAGCAGCGCCGCGGTGTCGCCGGCCGGCGCGCCGCCCGCGGCCTCGAGCTGGGCGATCCGGCCCTCGAGGATCGCGGCGGCTTCGCGGTCGCGGCCGGCCTTGATCAGCGCGGCGACCAGCAGATCGGCGAGCGCCGGATCGTCGGGCGCGATCGTGCGGGCGTGGCGCAGCGCGGCCGCCGCCTCCTCGGGCGCGGCGAGCCAGTCGAGCAAGACCTGGGCGCGGCGGGCGAGCAGGGCGGCGCGCTCGACCGGCTCGCGCTCGAGCGCGGCGCGGCGGCGCAGCACGTCGGCCAGCTCGGTCCACCGCGCGTTGGTGGCGTACAGCGCATCGAGTGCGCGCCACGCCTCGGCGTCGTCGGGCCAGATCGCGACGAGGTGGCTGTACGCGTCGACCGCGCGATCGGGCAGCTCGAGCTCGTGCTCGTAGATCCGCGCGATCTCGCGCAGCGCGTCGCGCGCCGCGGTCGTGCCCTCGGCGATCTCGCCGACCCGGCCGAGCGTCTCGATGACCTTGGACCACCGGCCGACCGTGCCGTAGAGCCTGGCGAGGTGGAGCAGCACCGCGGTATCGCCGGGCGCGAGCTGGCGCAGCCGCTCGAACGCATCGATCGCGTCGTGCGGCCGGGTCAGCTTGTCGGTGTAGATCGCGGCCAGCTCGCGGAGCAGCTGCGCGCGCTCGGACTCGGGCGCCGCGGTGCCGAGCCGTGGATCGGTGCGCTCCTCGAGCGACGCCGCCAGCTCGACGTAGCGGCCCTGGGCCCGGTACAGCGCCTCGATCCGCGCCCTGGCGATCGGCTCGCCAGGCAGCATGCCGAGCACCCGGCGCAGCTGGGCCTCGGCGTCGCGCGGCTTGCCCTGCTCGGCGCGGATCGTCGCGACCTCCATCAAGAGGTCGGCGGCCTCGGCCGCGGTCTCGGCCTGCTCGGCCACGCCCTCGTAGAGATCGGCGAGCGGATCCCATGCCTTGTGCTCCTGCGCGATCCGCGCGAGCCGCGCCCGCACGTCGGCGTCGCTGCCCGGCGAGCGCCGCGCCAGCGCGAACGCCCGCGCGAGGGCATCGAACGCGCGCGCCACGTCGCCGGCGCCGGTCTCCCAGACCTCCGAGGCGCGGTACAGCCAGCGCAGCCGCGACGCGGCGTCGGGCGCCGGCATCGCCTCGTAGGCCACCGCGAGCTCCTCCCACGGCGACTCGAACGCGCGGTTCGGCAACGTCGGCAGCGGCGCGCGGCGCACGCTCGCCTGGGCCTTGCGCGGCGCGGGCGGCGGGGCCCCGGCGAACCGGCCGGTGCGCTGGCTCGGCGCGCGCGCGGCGCCGACGGTCGGGGTGGCCGCGGTCAGGGCGGCCGCGGCGCCGGGGCGGATCTGCGGTGGGCGCGGCGGCGGCCTGGGCGGGGCCTTGACGCCCGGCGGCAGTCGCGGCGGCACCATCATGCCGCGCAGGTCGCTCGGTGACAGCGTCATCGTCGAGCCCTCGCGCGCAGCGCCGCCCTGGCGGCGGGCTTCGATCTCGAAGCGCTCGAGATCGTCGACGTCGATCGGCTGGGTCGAATCGCCGATCGCCAGGGTCTCGGGCGACAGATCGGCGTCGCTCAGCGGCTCGGTCGCCAGGCGCGACGGGATCACCGGGCGGATCGGGGTGGCGGTGCCCACGGCGCGGCCGGACGCGGCGACGGCGCCGGCCAGCGCGGCGTCGGTCTGGATCGCGGCGGGCGGGGGCTCCGCGCCGGGCACGCGATCGAGATCGCGGTACTTGCCGATCACGCGGGCGAGCCGCCACAGGTGCGACGTGGTGTCGGGATCGTCGGGCTGGATCAGCAGCGCGATCAGGTGGGTGCGGAACGCGCGCGGCGCGTTCTTCAGCTGGTCCTCGATCACCTGGGCCTTGCGGCGCAACAGCTCGACCCGGCGCGCCGCGGTGGCCGCGCGCTCGATCAGCGCGGCGTCGACGGCGATCACCTCGCTCCACGCGCGCGCCTTGCCGGCCAGCGCGAGCAGCGCGTCGCGGATGTCGTCGCGGTCGGGCGCCCACGAGAACGCGGCGAGCACCTCGGCGACCGCGGCCCGGGGATCGCCCAGCCGATCGTCTTGCAGCCGCGCCCGTCGCAGGCACAGCGCGACGCGCTCGTCGGGCGACGCCGCCGGCATCGCGACGTCGTAGGCATCGAGCACGGCCTTCCACGACGGCCGGTGATCGATCTCGGCGGCCAGCCGATCGAGCTCGCCGAGCAGGGCCCACTCGCGCGGCGCCGCGGCCAGCGCCTCGGCGAGCACCGTGATCGCGCGCGGCCGGTCGCCGAGCTTGCGCTCGTAGAGCCCGGCGAGCTCGCGCGACAGCGCCACGAACCGCGCGGGCTCGGTGGGGCCGGCGCCCGGGCCGCCGAGCACGATCAGCCGCTTGCGCTCGTCGGTGAGCACCTCGCACAGCTCGCGCCACAGCCCGTAACTCTCGCCGGCGCGCCGCACGTCGGCCAGGGTCTGGGCGTCGGGTGCCTCGTCGTGGGCGCGGTGCCACCAGCGGAACGCCGCCTTGGGATCGCCCAGCTTGTCGGCGGTGGCCGCCGCGATCCGCTGGACGATCGCGCGGCGCGCGTCGGCGTTCGGCCCGCCGGAGGTCCCGGTGGGCGCGATCCGCGCGAGCATGCGCTCGAGCATCGCGACGTGGTCCTTCCACTTGCCGAGCCGGGCGAGCAGCTCCGCGGCGGCGGCGAGCGCCTCGTCGTTGGCCGGATCGAGCTCGAGCACGCGCTTGAACGCCTGCAGCGCGCGCGTCGGGTTGCCGAGCCGGTCGCGGCAGAGCAGGCCGATCTCGAGGCCGCGGGCGATCTTTCGGGCCGGCTCGGGCGCCAGGTACATCTCGCGCTCGGCGACCCGCACGGCGGCGTCGAACTCGCCGCGCGCCTCGTAGAGCCGGCGCAGCGCGGTGTGCGCGCCGAGGTGGTTGGGGTCGAGCTCGCCGATCAGGTGATCGAGCACCTTGATCGCCTCGCCCGGCGCGCCGAGCTTGTGCTCGAGGATCTCGGCGCGGTCGATCGCCGCCGCGGTGGCGCGCCCGGCGTCCTCGGCGGCGATCCGCTGCGCGAACAGCTGGACCTGCATGCCGAGCACGTCGGCCAGCTCGCGCCACTTCGAGGCGGCGCGGTAGAGCCGGGCCAGCGCGGCCTGCGCGGCGCGGTTCCTGGGCAGGAGCTCGAGCACGCGGTGCCACGCCCGGGTCGCCCGCGCGGCGTCGCCGAGCCGGTCGTCGAGCACGCGGGCGTAGCGCTCGAGCTCGACCGCGCGCACCGCCGCGTCCGGCGTGCCCGCGGTGGGCAGCGGGCGCCCGCCATCGAGCCGCTCGAGCACCTGCGCGAGCTCGGGCCAGCGCTCCGCGGCCTCGTAGAGCTGGGCGAGCTCGGCGAGCGCCTCGCGATCGGCCGGCGAGGCCCGCAGCGTGTGCTCCCAGCGCTCGAGCGCGGTCACGTCGTCGCCGCGCTCGGCGGCGATCCGCGCGAGCCGCCGGAGCAGCTTGGCGCGCTCGGCCGGCGAGCTCGACGCCGCGACGTGGTACTCGAGCGTCTGCTCGAGCCTGGGATCGCCGGCCTTGTCGAGCACGCGCTCCATGCGCTCGAGCGCGTCGCGATCGCCGGGCAGGAGCTCCAGCACCGCGCTCGCCGCGTAGACCACGCCGTCGACATCGGCGAGCCGGGTCTCGTACAGGATCGCGAGCCGGCGCAGCATGGTCAGCCGCTCGGCCCGCTTGGCGGGCGGCCACTCGCGCGTGGCCTCGGCGGGCTTTCCGGCGCGCGCCATGGCCTGGGCCAGGCGGCGATCCTCGAGCTCGAGCATCCGGCGCAGCGTGCTGGCCAGGCCGGCGTCGTCGCCCTCGCGCTCGTACAGCTCGGCGAGCGGCTTGAGCGTCTGATCGTCGTCCGCGTTGTCGCCGAGGATCTGCTCGTACAGCGCGATCGCGCGGCGCGGCTCGATCTGGCGCTCGCGGTAGGTCTGCGCCATCTTCTTCAGCACGCCGGTGCGCTGGGTCGGGCCCGGCGCGGCGGCCACCTCGTCCTCGAGGCTCGCCACCAGCTGCTCCCACATCTTCGCGCGCGCCGACAGCCGGCGCAGCGCCTCGGCGACCTTGGGGCTGCCGGGCTCGAGCGCCGCGATCCGCTGCCACGCCTCGATCGCGCGCGGGATGTCGCCCAGCCGGAGCTCGGCGAGCTGCGCGATCTCCTCGAGCCGGCGCGCCAGCTCGTCGGCGCCGGCGCCGGCCTCGCGCACGTTGTCGAGCGCGAACTCCATGAGCTCGATCAGGCCTCGCCAGTCGCGGCGCTCGCGGAAGTGATCGACGTAGCGCGCCAGCGCCTCCGGGTGGGTCGGATCGACGCCGAGCGCCTGGTGGAGGAGCTCGGCCGCGCGATCGCGATCGCCCATGTGCTCGCGCGCGATGGTGGTGAGCTCGAGGATCTCGTCGACCAGCACGCTGGCCGGCGTCGCCGGATCCTGGGCGAGCGCGTTGATCTCGCCCTCCATCAGCCGCGACAGCGCCTCCCACGCCTGATCGGCGCGGAGCAGCTCGCGCAGCGCGCGCGCGGCCTCGCCGCGGGGCGGCTCGTAGCCCACCAGCTCGCCGAGCACCTCGATCAGGGCGGCGCGGTCGGGCAGCTGGTCGCGGTACAGCGCGGCGCGCCGGCGCAGCACCTCGGCGCGCTCGGCGGGGTCCTGCACCACGGCGCTGCGGTGGCGGAGCATGCGGTCGAGCTCGGGCCACTGCGCGGTCTCGGACAGCGCCTCTTCCAGCGCGATCGCGCTCGGCCTGGAGTACGGATCGATCCCGATCGCGCGGCGCAGGTAGTTGATGCCGGTCGCGGCGTCGCGCGATGCCATCCGCCGGCGGCCGACCTCGACGAACAGCTCGCTCGCCTTGTGGCGCCACGCGCCGTCGCCGGTGTCGTCGCGGAACCCGGGCGTCGCGTAGACCTCGGCGAGCTTCTCGGACACCGCGATCGACGACGGATCGAGCCGCGCGGCCTCCTCGAGGTGCGCCGCCGCGGCGTCGAGATCCTTGCCGCGCACACAGAGCGCGCCGAGCTCGAGCCGGATCGCGGCCTTGCGCGCCGCGGCGGGTGGCGAGCGATCGCTGGCGAGCACGTCGAGCTCGGCCTGGAACAGCTTGCCGACCATGGCCTCGTCACCCAGCGAGCGGTACAGCTGGCGCGCGGCTTCGAGCGCCTCGGTGCGCTGCGGCTCGAGCTTCCACGCCTGCTGGAAGTGCCACAGCGCACGATCGACGCGGCCGAGCTGCGCGTTCCACAGCGCGGCGGCGCGGCGGTGCTGCGCGGCGCGGCGCTGCACGACCTCGGCCTTGCGGCGCGGATCCCCCGGCCGCTTGCGGCCCGGTTCGGACAGCTGCGCCAGCTCGGCGAGCTCGTGCTCGATGATCTCGACCGCGAGCGCCGGATCGTCGGGCTCGACCAGCTCGAGCAAGCGATCGGTCGCGCGGTCGTTGGCCGGATCGAGCTCGAGCGCGGTGCGCAGGTACGCGACGGCCGTCGCGGTCTCGCCGAGCACGACCATCGCCTCGCCGGCCTCCGACCAGGCGTCGGCGGCGCGCAGCGGATCACGCTCGTGCGACGCCCAGGTCGCGCACACGTCGGCGAGCAGCTCGCCGCGGCCCGCATCGCGTAACTCCTGGCGCAGCTCTGTGAATCCCCGGCCCTCCGGCTGTTGCCGGAACGCCAGGACCCGCGCTTCGAGCGGATCGATCGTATGGGTTTGTAGCGTGTCTTCGGACACTGGAGTACCGCGCGGGGGCCGACGATAGCACGCACCCGCGCGGCGCACGCTTCACGGCCGGGTGATCCACGGCAGGTACGGCGCGAGCGACAGATCGGGGGTCGAGCAATCGCGATAGACCGGGTACACCGAGGACAGGTTCAGGGGGCCGCTGCCCAGGCACGGCACCTTGTCGGCGGTCGAGCGCGGCGGCACGCCGGTCATGAGCGGCATCGTCGTGAGGGGCAGGCCGTGCGCCAGGAGCCACCCCGGCGACGGCCACTCGATCTTCCACACGAACCAGGTGGCGATGGCCCGGTCCCGGTCGTCGCGCGCCGGTGAGAACCGGAGCTTCCACACCTCGGCCGCCGCGATGGTCTCGAGATCGTAGCCGGGTTGCTTCAGGAACTTGAACCGCGTCACTTCGCCGGCGGGGCTGACGTCGAGCAGCATCCAGGCCCGCGTCCAGGCATCCTGGAGGATCGCCGCGTCGCTGTAGGGCGGGGCCCGTCGCTCCGAAACGTTCCTGGGCTGGGCCGGCACCGCGGGCGGGCGGTGCTCCTGGATCACGATCACCTCGCCGGCGAGGCTGTTGATCAGGCCGTCGAGCGATGCTGGGTGATCGGACGCCACCGCGACGTGGTCGGTCGTGCGCGCGTCGCCGTCGCCGAACGCGATGTCGTAGCTGCCGGGCGCGACGTCGATCGCGTAGCGGCCCGCGCGGTCGGTCACCACGACGCGTGCGTGACCTGCGCCATCCGAGACGTGGACGTTCGCACCTTCAACCGGCGCGCCGGTCGCGAGGTCGGTGACCACGCCGGTCAGGTGGCCGGCGGCGGGCTCGGCCGCCGCCAGCCCCGCCCACAGAACACACGCGAGCCCGATCGCTGCATACATGCGCATGCGCTCATGTTGAGTCGTGTCGCGCCGGCCCGCTACGGCATCCTTGGGTCGCCATCGAACGCGAATGGTCGATGGGGTGCCGCGGCACGCGGCAGTCGGCCGCGGCGCAGGGCACCCACCGCGAGGCCGCGCGGCGCAACCCGTCGCGGCAGGCGCGGGGGCGGGGCATCCGTTGAACCTGCGCTTCGGATGTGATGGAATTCACTCAGCTTGGTGGCCAGGGCAGAACGAATGTCGCCGGATCCAGATAGTGATCTGCTCGATCTCGTCGCCAAGGGGGATATGACAACAGCGCTGCGACTCCTGATGAAGCGCCACGGCGCGGCGGTGTACCGCTACTGTCGCGAAAACCTGCGTGACGTGAACCTGGCAGACGATGTCCACCAGCAGGTGTTCATCGAGGCCCATCGCGATCTGGCGACGTTCAAGCGTCGATCGACCGTGCGGTCGTGGATCTTCGGAATCGCGCGCCACCGCGTGCTCGATGCCGCGAAATCGCGCCGTCGGGCCAAGACGCACATCGCCAGCGGCGACGCGACCGCGGTGGCCGATCCGCGGCCGTTACCGAGCGAGCTGATCGATGACGCGCGGCTGCGCCAGGCGCTGAGGCGGTGCCTCGATGCGCTGCGCGCGCCCGTGCGCGCTGCGTTGTTGCTGCGGTTTCAGCAGGGCTTCACGTTCGAGGACATGGCCACCGTGTGCCAGAAAAAGCCGGGTACGCTGCAGGCGCAGGTCAAGCGCGCGCTGCCGGTGCTGAAGACCTGCATCGAGGCGCGGACCGGAGGGGCGCTATGACCGAGCCGATCACGCGTCCCTCGCCGCTCGTGCGGATCGAGACCGCGCTCGAGCACCTGGGCGACGAGCACGAGCCGCCGCCGGGCTGGGAGGACCGGGTCCTCGCTGCGACCGCGCCGCGGCCGCAGCGCTGGCGGGCGTGGTTCGCCGCGCCGGTGACCGCGCTGGCGGCGGTGCTCGGGCTCTGGCTGTGGTCGGCGACGCGCGTGGTCGCCCTGGCGCTCGAGGTCACGACCGCGCCCGGTGGCGTCGTCGTCCGCGGCGCCCCCAGCCACGACGGCAGGGACGGCCCCCGCTCGGCCAAGGTCGGCGAGCACCTGCGCGTCCACGTCTCCGGGGGCCGCGGCCGCCCCATCGTCTGGCTCTACCGGGACGGCAGCCTCGTGATGCGCTGTCCCGGCGAACCGACGTGCGGCCACGCGGACGGTGACCTCGACTGGCAGGTCGACCTGATCGGCGAGTACGAGATCGTCGCGCTGGACGGCGGCGGGCCGCTGCCCGGGCTGTCCGGCAACTACGACAGCGACGTGACCGCCGCGCGCGAGGCCCGCTACGAGCTCCGCGACTGGAAGATCACGGTGCGGTGACCCGCGCCACTTCGACATCCTTGCCGAGGTGACCCGGCCGACAAGCCATCTTACGACCTCGACAGTCTGTTGTGTTACGCGCCGTGTAAGCCTGGATTCCAGGGTGTGGGGCCGGTGTGGCACCGCGTGCAGCCGCTGCGCGATGGCGCCTGCAACCGCGACGAAGACAAGGACGGCGCGCTGGGCTATCCGAAGTGCAAGACTGGCTACACGGGTGTCGGCCCGGTGTGCTGGCAGGACAACCCGCTGTATCCGAAGGACGAGAGCCCCGGCAAGACCGTCCCGGTTCCCGGCGTCCAGCCGTCGTTCACCTGGCTCCGCCGCGCGGGTGACGATCGGAGGACGCCGTCAAGCTCGGCGTTCTCGGTCAGCGGTCGTCGCGGCGGTTCACCCAGCGCGTGAGCTCGGCGGCGTCGGTGGAGCCGTCCGGCAGATCGGCGAGCGCGGCGCGGGCCAGGGCGCGCGCGCGGTCGCGCTGTACCGGCCACAGCAGCTTGGCGAGCGCGAGCTGCAGCCGCGGCTTGGCGGCGCCCGTGGCGGCCGGCAACGCTTGTTCGATCAGCGCGGTCGCGTCGGGGACGTGCAGCCGCGCGGCGAGCAGGGCAGCTTCGGTGCGCGCCGTGGCCAGGCCGCGGAGGTCGCCGCTCTGCTGCCAGGCGGTGGTGGCGGCGCGGTAGTGGGCGAGGGCGGTGGGCAGATCGTTGCGGTCGGCGGCGCCGCGGCCGAGCTGCTCGGCGGCCCAGCCGGCGACGGCGGGATCGAGCGCGTCGCCGGTCGGCGCGAGGCCCCACTGCAGCGTGGCGGCGGCATCGGCCGGTGGCCGGGCGCCCCAGCGCGCCAGGAGGATGCCCGCGCGGGCGTGCGCGATCGCGGCCGATTCGGTCTGGCCGAGGGTGTCGAAGATGGCCGCGACCTGGCGGTAGCTGGCCTCGGCGTCCTGGTCGCGGCCCGCCGCGAGCTGGAGGTCGGCCGTGGTGAGCAGCGCGCCCGCGAGCGCGGGGTGGGTGCCGCCGAGCGCGGCTTCGTATTGCTGGTTCGCGCGGGCGAACAGGCCGAGCGCCGCGTCGCGATCGCCGCGCGCGTCGGCGATCCGGCCCTGCAGCAGGAGGGCGCGGGCGCGGATCGCGTCGGCGTCCTGGCGATCGGCGAGCTCGGCGAGCACGCGCTCGACCTCGGCCGACGCCGAGGCGAGCTGCGCCGGCGAGGCGAGCTGGGTCTCGGCGATGGTCAGCCGCGCGGCCTGCGCCTCGGGATGATGCGCGCCCCAGACGCGGGCATAGATGGCGGCGGCGTCGCGCGCCGCGGGTTCGGCGCCGGCGAGATCGCCGTGCGCGATCAGCAGCTGCGCGAGGCCGAGGGCGGCCGCGGCGGCGTCGGCGGTGGCCTCGCCGTGGCTCGCGTGGGCGAGATCCTGGCGCAGCGCGATCGCCTCGGCGAGCTTGCCTTCGCAGGTCAGGCTGTCGGCGAGCGCGCCGCGGTAGGCGGTCTGGGCCGACGCTGCACGCGAGCCCGGCGCGAGCTGCGCCGCGACGTATCCGCTCCACAGGCCGCGCTCGGGCGCCGAGCACGCCAGCGCCAGGCGCTGCAGCGCGGCCGACGTGGCGAGCTCGGGCTGGCGCGCGGCGGCGGCTTCGAACGTCGCGTTCTCGAACAGCCGGCGCGCTTCGATCACGTCGCCGCGATCGGCGGCGGTGTGGCCGCGGACCAAGGACTGGTAGCTGCGCTGCGCCGGATCGTCCGACGGCCGGGCGACCAGGGGATCGGCCTCGTCGAACAGGCCCAGGCGGCGGCGGAGGTCGGCCTGGATCGCCGCGAGCGGCGCGGTGGCCGGTGATGGCGCGGCGCTCGTGCATTGCGAGGCCGTCGGCAGCGCGTCGACCGCCGCGGCGGCGCGGACCAGCCGGCTCGGCGCGCCGTCGTCGGCCAGCTGCAGCAGATCGGCCGCGGCGGTGCGGGCGCGCGCGGCGCAGGCCGCCGGCACGCGCTCGGGCTGTGCGCAGAACCCGTGGGTCGCGTTGCGCCAGGCGCCGAACCAGTCATCGAACCGAGCGCGCAGCACCGGCCAGGTATCGGCCGCGCCGCCGCTGGCGCGCGACAGCTCGTCCTGGCGAGCCGCGCTCCACAGGTTGTCCCAGCCGGCGAGCCGCTGGTCGCAGCCACCGGCGTCGCGAGCGCCACCGCCGCCGCTGGACTGCGCGCCCGCGACCAGGAGGCCGACCGCGGCGAGGCCGATGCCCGCGGTGACCGCGGCGACCGCGCGGCGCCCGCCGCCCAGCGCGCGCCGCTCGAGCGCAGCGGCCAGCTCCGCCAGGTGACCGAACCGCGCCGCGGGATCGCGCGCGAGGCCGCGCAGCAGCGCCGCGTGGACCGCCGGCGGAATGTCGCCGCGAGGTGCCGGCCGGGCGACCCGCCCCGCCAGCAGCTCGCGCAGCCACAGCGCCACGGTGTCGCCAGCGAACGGCGGAGCGCCGTACAGCCGGTGGAACAGCGCCGCGCACAGCGCGAACTGATCGGCGGCCGGCGACGGCGGCGCGCCGAGCACGAGCTCGGGAGCCGCGTAGATCCGCGGGCCCAGCGAGGTCGGCCCGGCGGCGAGCACGATCGACTCGAACTGGCCGCTCGTCTGGTGCCGGCGGCGCGGCACGAAGCCCACGAACGAGTCCTCGCTGCTGATCTGGCTGCTGGACACGGTCCAGTCGTCGTCGCGGCGGGCCTGGGCCGCGGTCGCGGCGATGCGGTGGACGCGGGCCTCGCCGATCCCGAAGTCGAGCACGCGCACGTGGCCATCGCGGCCGACTACGCAGCTCGTGGCCGAGAAGCAGCCGTGGACGATGCCGGCGTCGTGGGCCGCGGCCAGGCCGCGCGCGGCCTCGGCGAACAGCGCGATCACCGGGCGCGGATCGTCGCCGCCGGTCTGCGACAGCGCGGCGCCCTTGACGAACTCGTGCACCACGTAGACGAACCCGGCGTGGACGCCGACCGAGCGCATCTGCAGGACCCGCGGGTGCGAGAACTTGCACAGCTGCTGGGCGAGGGTCATGAGCGCCGGGGTCGCCGGATCGTCGACGTGGAGATCGAGCTGCTTGACCACGACGCGGTCCTCGCGCTCGGGATCGAACGCCTCGTAGATCACGCCGTCCTCGGTGCCGCCCACGCTGCGCGTGATCACGTAGCGGTCGACCTCGTGGCCCTGGTGCCACGGAAACGCCGGCATCAGCGGCGCACGCCGCGCCGCGCGCCACGCGGTGAGCCGATCCTGGATCGCGTCCATCGCGTCGCTGCCGACGGCGAGCGGATCGCCGGCGGGCGGGCCGGGGCGCGCGAGCAGGCGGCGACATTTCGCACAGCCCGCGGCGTGCTTGAGCACGCGAGCGAGCTCGGCGTCGGACAGTCTGCCGTGCAGCACACCGTCCGCTATCTCTGCGTGAAAACACCGCGACATGACGGGCCAGCACAACTATTCACGACGGCGACCTGGCGCGCGATAGATAATGACGGGCAAACGCTGACAGCCAGGTGACAGCACGCAATCCAGCGAATTTGCAGTTATGCGGAGATCGCATGGCCGCGACCGCGCGCCGGGCCGGGCCGACCGGGTCAGGTCTGGCTGGTGATCTCGAACTCCCAGCGGATCCGGCCCCACATCGGCTGGCCGTCGTCATCGAGCTGGGGGTGGAACTCGAAGCTCGACGCGGCGGCCACGGCGCGCTGGTCGATCGAGGGATCGACGCTGTGGACGACCCGGCACTTCCGCACGTTGCCGCGTGGATCGATGGTGAGCTCGAGCAGGACCTTGGAGCCGATGAACTGCGGCGGCGCCAGGAAGCTCCAGTGGTCGTAGGGAAACTTCGACTTGGGGGGGCGCGCCAGCGAGTGCGCCGAAGCCGGCGCGGGCGGGACGTCGAGGCCGCCGACGCCGATCTCACCGGTGCCTGCGCCGGCGACGCCGAGGCCCAGGCCGGTTTCGGAGGTGCCGCCGGAGCTTGCCCGATCCTGGCTGGCCGGCGCGTCGTAGTGTACGGAGAGCTCGGAGAACGGGGCCGGGACGGCCTGGATCGGGGGGGCGACGCGAGCCTGCGCCCGCTGCGGCGGCTCGCGGCCATGGCCCCGGCGGCCGCGCGTGCCGGCGTCGCCGGTCGGCCGGTCGGCGACGATCCGGCCGGCGCCCGACGGCGGCGGCAGGACGGGCGGCGGGGGCGTGACGATCGCGATCGGGATCAGCTCGAGCTCGGGTGGCGCCGGCGCGTCCTTGGCGGGCGCAAACGCGATCGCGAGGCTGAGCGCAGCGCCGTGAACCGCGATCGAAGCCGCGATCGTGACCCACCGCCGCGTGCCTCGCGCAACCACAGGGACACCAGGATCGACTGCCAGCACCCTGGCATCATAGCCGGAGGACGCCGCCGCGATCCATCTCACTTTTGTGAGCCGGCCATACGGAAGGGCCCGGGCACGGCAGTTCGTGGCGTCCCGGCGTGGACGCCGTCGCAGCGACGACTGAAACTGCGCCCATGACCAAGAAGCTCCTACTCTCGATGATGCTGATGCCTGCGCTCGTGGGCCCGGCGATGGCCGATGAGAAAGCTCCCGGTAAGCCGGCCAAGATGGCGGCCGCCAAGCCGATCACGGTCAAGCTGACCGATGGCACGGGCAAGGCCGTCGGCACGGCCAAGCTGGCGTCGGATCCGGCCGGGGTCAAGATCACGCTGGCCGTCAAGGGGCTCACGCCGGGCGAGCACGCGATCCACATCCACGAGACCGCCAAGTGCGACGGCCCCGACTTCAAGTCGGCGGGCGGTCACTTCAATCCCGAGCACAAGAAGCACGGGCTCGGCACTCCCGACGGCGCGCACGCCGGTGACATTCCGGGCTTCACGGTCGACGCCAAGGGCAGCGCGACCGCGACGATCGTGGCGCCGGGCGTCACCCTGACCGACGGCGAGCACTCGGTGTTCACCAATGGCGGGACCGCGCTGATGATTCACGCCAAGCCCGACGACGGCAAGACCGATCCGACCGGCAACGCGGGCGACCGCGTGGCGTGCGGCGTCATCAAGAAGTAAACGAGCGCCAGCTCCACGTCCAGGGGCCGCCCGCCAGGCGGATCCCACCGCGGCCATCGGCCCCCACACGCGGGCATAGGCGGCGAGCACGCGCCATCGCTCGTCGCCACGCCGTGGCCGTGGTCGCCGCGCGCAAGGTCGCGGGTCACGCAGCGCGTACTCACCGGCAGGCGATGAAAGAACCTGGCCGCCCGGTCAGCTTGGCCGTGTGGCCAGGTGCGCCGCCGCTCGCGCGGAGCTACGGTCTTCGCCATGTCGAAGCTCCGCGTGGATATCTGGTCCGACATCGCGTGCCCGTGGTGTTACATCGGCAAGCGCCACATCGAGCGGGCGCTGGGCACGTTCGCCCACAAGGAGGACGTCGAGATCGTCTGGCGGGCGTTCGAGCTCGATCCATCGGCGCCCCGCGTGGTCGAGGGCCCGGTCAACTTCATCGAGCGGATCGCCAGGAAGTACGGCACGCAGCCCGCGCAGGCCCAGGTCATGGTGGACCGCGTGGTGGCGAGCGGCGCGAAGGCGGGCCTCGAGCTCCGGTTCGATCGCATCCTCCCGGGCAACACGTTCGATGACCACCGCCTGCTGCACCTGGCGCACGAGCGCGGCGCGCAAGACGCGCTCAAGGAGCGGATGATGCGCGCGTACCTCACCGAGGGCCAGGCGATCAGCGATCCGGAGGTGCTGGTCAAGCTCGCGATCGAGGCGGGGCTCGACGAGCAGGACGCGCGCGCCGTGCTCACCAGCGACCGCTACGCCGCCCAGGTTCGTCAGGACGAGGCGCTGGCGCGCGAACTCGGCATCTCGGGCGTCCCGTTCTTCGTGCTCGGCGGCCGGCTCGGCGTCTCGGGGGCGCAGCCGGCCGACGTCCTGCTCGGCGCGCTCGACCGCGCGTGGGCCGATCACGCGCCCAAGCTCGAGAGCTTCGCCGACGGCGCGACCTGTGGCCCCGACGGCTGCGACTGACAGCGTCGGACGATGGAGTTGCGGCAGGGGTCCGCTGCCTCGGACGTCGGGGATCCCATCTCCTAGGAGCGCGCGTCGCCGCGGCTGCGCACCAGCTCGAGCTCGCGGCCGCGCTGCGCGTATCCCGCCGGGGGCTCGCCGGGCCACGTCGCGAACAAGCTGGCGATGATCGAGTCGAGGTAGGTGTCGAGCGCCGGGTGCTCGAAGCCGAGCACGGCCACCGCGCGCGCCGGATCGAGCACCGACATCCACGCGCTCGAGAACGGCGACGCCGCGTGCACCGACAGCCCGGCATCCTCGAGCGTCTCCGGCGGCAGCTCGACCAGCTCGGCACGCGCGCCGGCGCGCTCGGCGATCCGCTCGATCAGCTCGCGCACCGTCGGTTGCTCGGCCTGCGACAGGTTGAACGCCTGGCCCGGCCGCGGCGGCGCCTCGAGCAGGCGCGCGATCGCCAGGGTCACGGCGCCGCTGTAGATGTGGCGGGCGATCGCATCGGCGCGCGGCACCAGCAGCGGACCGCCGTCGAGCAGGCGCCACAAGAGCGACGCCACGCGCTGCCGCGGATCGAGCTCGCCGTTGACCACCGGAATCCGCAGCCGGGTCGCCGGCAGCGCGGGCGACCGGGCGAGCACGTCCTCGGCCGCGCGCTTGCCGATGCCGTAGGCCCAGTCATCGTGGTCGGCGGGCGACGGTGGCTGCGCCATCGTCGGGCCGTCGTAATCGGTCTCGCGCGCCGGCCACCGGCAGCGCTCGCGCACGAGGTAGACCTGGCCGGTCGAGATGAACACCGCGTGCTCGACCCGGCCGGCGAACACCCGGACCGCGCGCTCGGCGTCGGCGGCCGAGAACGTCGCGAAGTCGACGACGCGGTCGAACGTACGGCGGGCGAGCGCGGCGTCGAACGCGTCGCTCGACCGGTCGACGCGGATCCGCTCCACGCGGTCGCCGAACGGATCGCCCAGGTTGCCCCGGTTGAGCACGGTGACGCGGTGGCCACCGCACAAAAGCCGCCAGATCAGCCCCACGCCCATGAAGCGATTGCCGCCGATCACCAGGACATTCATGTGGCGCCAGAAGCTAGCACCCGCCGGCCGCTGGATCTCGCCTTGCGCCGCCGCGAATCGCCCGCTGGATCGCGAGGTTCAGCGCCGCCGGCTGCTCCAGCAGCGGATCGTGCCCGCTGCCAGGCACGATCTCGAGCGGCGCCCCGAGCGCGCGCGCGATCGCCACGTACTTCGCGTCGTCGCCGCCCGCGATCAGGGCGAACCGGTGATCGACGGCATCGCGGTAATCCGGCATCTCCGCCAGGCCCATCGTCTCGAGGCTGCGGGCGAGCTGCTCGGGCTCGAGTGCCAGCCGCCGGGCGTGCCGCGCCGCGCGGACCGCCGGTGCCGCCCGCGCTTGGGTCGCGAACAGCGCCTGCGCCTCCCAGGCCGCGATGAACGCCGCGGTCCCGCTGTGGCGCGCCAGCGCGGCCCACCGGGCGTCGCCGGCGCGCCGGGCCGGGCGCTCGGCGTCCGCGATCCCCGGGTTCACGCTGATCAACACGCCGCGCGGCGCGAACCCGCCGGCGACCAGGCCCAGCGCGACCCGCGCGCCGAGCGAGTAGCCGATGACCACGTCGCACGCGCCGATCCGCGCGGCGATCGCGGCGAGGTTGCCGTCCCAGCTGTTCGCGAGCGGCCCGCCGCCGGCGTGTCCGGGCAGGGCGATGCGGTCGCCCTCGATCGCGACCTCATCCCAGCTCGCCGGATCTCCCGCGAAGCCATGCAGCAGCACACAGCGCATCCCTTGACCGTACACAGATCTCCGCGCGACGAACCGCACCTTGCCAGGCTTTTCGCAGCGCGATTCGATAGCATCGCCGGCCATGCTCAAAGCTGTTGTTCTGATCGCCGGCCTGTCGATCGCCGGATGTGCCGCCACCGTCGGTACCGACAGGGCTGTCCACGTGCCCAAGGACGCCGCCGCCTCGTGCTCGACCCGATGTCACGACATCGGCCTTGGCCTCGACTCCGTCGTCATCATGGCGAACAACGTGGGGTGCGTGTGCGGCGCGGCACCCAGCACAGCGGGCCATGGTGCCACCGGCGCCGGCATGGCCGCGCTGGTCGTGCAGCAGCAACAGGAGGAGCAGGAGCGGCAGCACCAGCAGCAAGACCAGCATGGGCGGTCGTCATCACCCGCGTCCTCCACGTCAACGACGCACCACTGAAGACGTGTAGAACAAAGCCTGGAAACGTCTCCAGGAGACGTTGAGGTCGACCTCGACGTACGGCCACGTCAACCTCAACGACTTCCGTCAAGGTCAAGGCCCAGGTCGACGTCAACCGGGCGGTGCGCCTGAGCCAAGGCCCCGACCCCTTTGTTCGACGCCTCTTGAGCACCCCTGAACGTCAGACGTAGCTGAGCCACCAGCGCCGGTCGCGGCGCTTGACCTCGGCGAACCAGCGCGCGAGCGGGTAGAGCAGCGCGATCACGCCGATCCACACGAGGTAGACCACGGCGAGCGAGAAGCCCGGCGCGTCGGGCCAGCCGGGCGCGTGCGCGAGCCGGGCGCCGATGACCCCGCCGCCATTGGCCATGTAGCGCGCGCCGAAAAGCCAGCCGCCGTCGCCGCGCAGCACCTGATGAAACGCCGCGGCCAGGCCGTGGATCAGCGGCAGGTGCAGGAGGTACACGAACATCGGGACCGCGCCCAGGACGGTCAGCCAGCCGAGCGTGCGCGGCGCGCGGCGATCGAGCCAGCGCCACACGAGCATGGCGACGCCGAGCGTGGCCAGCACGTACGCCAGGCTCGGCGGATACTTCTGGACGTTGCCGATCGCGCCCATCGACCGCAGCGCGTCGCGCTGGGGGAGCCACGGCGTGGGATCGCCGTAGAGGTTGCCGCCGCGCAGGATCGCGAACGCGGCCAGCGCACCGAGCCCGAGGCGCAGCTGCCAGCGCTGCCGCCGCGCGGCCGGCGCCATCGCGATCGGCCCGAACGCATAGCCGAGCAGCAGGACGCCGAGCCACGGCAGCAGCGGATAACCGACTCGCACCTGGATCGATGCGAAGCCAGCAAGGGGCCCCTGGAGGTGAAGCAGCTGCCACACCGGCGCGAGCGCGCCGGCATCGGCCGCGGTGAAGCGGTCGGTCGCGTTGTGGAGCGCGACGATCGCGATCCCGAGCGCGGCGATCCACGCGTGCGGCAGCCAGATCAGCGCGGCGAGGACGATCATCGACGCGCCCAGCGCCCAGATCACCTGCAGCTGGTAGCGCGCCGGCTCGAACGACATGTACCAGCCCAGCCACGCGATGTAGGTCAGCTCGAGGACGAGGAGCCACAGCCCGCGGGTCACGAGGAACCGCGACAGCTCGGCCCGGGCCGCGCGCGGGAACCCGCCGCCGCGATGGCCGCGCCAGTACGCGCCGACGCCGGCGAGGAACAGGAACGTCGGCGCGCAGAGGTGCGTCACCCAGCGGGTCGCGTAGAGCACGCCGGTGGTGTGATCGACGTCGAGCGGGTTCTCGCCCCGGTAGGCGGCGGCGTGAAAGAAGTCGCGGACGTGATCGAGCGCCATCAGGACGATCACCAGCCCGCGCAGCTGATCCATCGACGCGAGCCGCGGCCCCGCGGGCTCGGTCGGCGGGGGCACCCGATCGCTCGCACGAGGGGCCGCCACGCGCGCGCTCTACTGATCGAGCCGGCGCGCGTTGGTCTCTTTCATCGGCAACAGGACCGCGAGGCCGATCACGCCGTACGCCGCGATGTAGTAGGCCGGTGCGATCGAGTTGCCCACGATATCGAGCAGCCAGATCGAGACGATCGGCGCGAGCGCGCCCGACAGCGACAGCGTCACGCTGTACGCGAAGCTCATCGAGGTGACGCGCGTGCGCAGCGGAAAGATCTCGACGAGCATGGCGCCGTGGAGCCCGAGCGCCATGCCGAACGGGATGCCGAGCAACACCTGGGCGTACCAGAAGTCCCACGGCGAGCCCTCGAGCAGGTGGGGCAGCGCGACGAAGATCACCGCCATGCCGACGACGGTCAGGATGATCATCAGGCGCCGCCGGCCGATGCGATCCGAGAGCCAGCCGCCGAACGGTTTGGCGAGCAGCACGACGGTGAGGCCGAGCAGGTTCGCGGCCCAGAACGTGGCGTTGCCCTTGCCGGTCGTGGCGCGGCGCTCGGCGGCGAACGTGAACGTCAGGTAGTACGCCGCGTTGGTCATCGCGACGATGCCGAACGCCTGCAGCATCGCCCGCCAGTCGGTGACCAGCGACGACCAGATCGGCGTGCGGGTCTGGACCGCCTTCTCGCCCTCGGGGGTCTCGTTGATCCCGCGGCGCAGCAGCCAGCCAACGATGCAGAACACCACGCTGGCGATGAACGGAATGCGCCAGCCCCACGCGTTCTGCTGCTCGGTGGTGAGCAGGCCCTTCAGGATCAACGCCGTGATGTTGCCCAGCATGATGCCGAGCGTGGTGCCGGCCGCGGTCGAGCTGCTCACCAGGCCGCGCCACAGCGGCGACGACAGCTCGGTGGTGTAGACCATCGAGCCGGTGAACTCGCCGCCCACGGCGAAGCCCTGGATCAGGCGCAGCAACACCAGGAAGATCGGCGCGGCGATGCCGATCGTCGCGTAGGTGGGCAAGAGCCCGATCGCCAGCGTGGCGCCACCCATCAGCGCGACCGACAGCGTGAGCAGCGCGCGGCGGCCGATGCGATCGCCGACGACGCCGAGCACGAGGCTGCCGATCGGCCGGCCGAGGAACCCGGCCGCGAACCCGACGTAGGCGCCGAGCTTCTGGGCGGTCGGGTTCGACGCGGGGAAGAACTGCGCGCCGATCGCCGCGATGAACACGTTGTAGACCGCGAAGTCGAACCACTCGAGCACGTTGCCGATGATGCCGGCGAGCGCGGTGCGAGCGACGGACTGGCGTGGCGTGACGGAGGGATCTGGGTGCACGGCCCATCCTAGCCCGGGCCGCGGCCGATCAGGCAATCGGCAACACTCCTAATGAACTTTGGCCGCGATCTGTGTGAGCAGTTGTGCTGCGACCGGCTTCATCGCTGCGCTCTGCGGGTCGTTCGATGTAACGACGGCCTCGAGATCGCGCCTGGCGTTCGCGAAGTCGTTCTGCTGGAAGTACAGCTGGCCGCGCTGGTACTTGGGGGTCGGATCGTCCGGCTTGCCGGCGATCGCCTTGGTGAAAGCGTCGATCGCAAGCGCGGTCGCGTGCGTGGCGCTGTACGCCCTGCCGAGCTCGAACCAGACGTCGGGAGCGTCGGCCGCCGCCACGTTGGCGGTGCCGAGCTTGGCGATCGCGAGCGCCTCGTCGTTGTAATCCCAGCGGAGATAAAGCTCGCACAGCGCGATGTATGCTGGCTCATAGGTCGAGTGCGTCGCGATCGTCAGCGCGAACTGCTCGGCGGCGCGCCGGGCGTCATCGACGTCGCGATAGGCGCGGGCGAGATAGAAATGCGCCCGCCACAGGTCCGGCGCGAGCTTGGTCGCGCGTCGCAGCGCGTCGCGGGCTCGATCGGGAGTCGGTACGCCCGGCGCCTTGGGGTCCTTGGCCTGGCGGATCGATTCGTAGAGGGAGAGGCCGTAGTACAGCTGATACATGCCCAGGTCAGGCCGCTGCTGGACGGCGTGCTCGACCGCGGCGGTCGCCTGCGGCCACTCCGACTTGGCCATGTGGACAGTCGCCCGTGTGTACCAGGCCAGGTGATTGCCATCCCAGGCTGTGATCGCAGCCTGGCACTCCGTCATGGCAACATCGTAGTTCCGGACGTTGATCGCCTGGATACAGCGGTTGGTGTGCTCGACCGAGGCATTGCGGACCTGATCGTCGATCCGCGGTCGCATCGGCACCTTGGTGACGACGCCGATCTCGGACTCCGGAGCTGCGGCGGCCGGCGCCGGTTCGGCCGCGGCGGGCGATGCGCTGGGCGCCGCGTGGTCAACCGCGCGAAAGCTCAAGAGGCCGCTGGTGTTGCGCTCGCCGAGCTTGGATTGCGTCGTCCACGTGCCGGTGACGACGACGAGCTCGCCGACCGCGAGATGCGGCGCCGCCGACGACGCGGCGCCCTCCGCGGTCCCCGGCTTCGGCGCGCGCGGCCGCTCGTTCTTCGACGCTGGCCGCGGCACGTCCACGACCGAGATCGAGGTGTCGGCAGGCGTCGTCCTGGCGTCGCCCAGGGAGAACTTCGCC